>OOCW01000293.1_pt1 | contig 53430 bp, 42 predicted proteins | sample 1671201 | NCBI WGS metagenome assembly OOCW01 (sample SAMN06348132, study PRJEB24527) | human gut metagenome | biome: human gut; feature: ankylosing spondylitis patient; material: feces | host: Homo sapiens | place: China | collected 2015-10
TATGAGCTATTTTTTTATCCATTTTTAAGTGTTGCACTTAATATGATAATTCATCAATTAAATAAATAATTTATCATAAATACTTAATAAATTAAGAAATGTGCTTATTTTCATATGTTATATCAATGTAACCAAAATTTAACACAATCATATAATACTATTATCTAAAAATTGAAAAGGAGAATAAAGTATATGACATTAACAGGAGCGCATTATATTTATATTTTATTCATGGTTATAGTCCTTGTAACTATGATTATGAAAAAGGATGTTATAATTCCGTGTATCCTAGGAATCTTTTGTCTAGGATTGTTTTATACGCATAATATTGCAGGATCGTTAGGAGCAGTATTTAATTCATTTATTGTGTCTTTAAATGAACTCGGTTCCATAATTTTGATTATATCTATTATGGTTGCGTTGTCAAAAACACTGGAAACAAATAAAGCCATAAATTATATGGTTAAACCTTTTTCACGATTTATAAAGAATCCTACATCAGCATTCTTTGTAACAGGTTTAGTTATGTTACTACTTTCTTGGTTTTTCTGGCCAACACCAGCAGTAGCATTAGTAGGAGCGGTTTTCCTACCAGTTGCTTTAAATGCAGGTCTTCCAGCTATAGGTGTGGCAGTAGCGCTAAATCTATTTGGGCATGGTTTAGCATTATCTACTGACTTTGTAATTCAAGGTGCACCAGCTATAACAGCAGGAGCTGCAGGGATTGAAATATCTCAAGTAATTCAAGAAGGTATGCCTTTGTATTGGGTTATGGCAATAGTTACAATAGGTGTAGCTTTTTATGGACTTAGAAAAGATATCAAAAAAGGAAAATTTGATTTAGAATTACAAGCTGTAGAGCATGAAGAAATCACAGAATTTAATCCAAAAGCAAAAATAGCTGTATTTTTAGTATTAATAGGATTTGCTTTAGATATAGTAGCAATGTATGTATTCAAATTAACAGGTGGAGATGCAGCTGCATTATTAGGTGGAACTGCTGTACTTCTTATAATAATAATTAATATAATGAATTTTAATAAAAAATGTTTTGAACAAACATGTGATAATATTATAGAAGGATTTGTATTTGGTATTAAGATATTTGCAGCAATAATTCCTATAGCAGCATTCTTCTATATGGGTGAAGTTGCGCCAATAACTGCTGTATTAGGTGAAGTATTGCCAAGTGGCTCACAAGGTTTATTATCTGATATGGGTGTAGCATTATCAAATACAATACCACTTAACAAATTTGCAGTTTGTAGTATACAGACAGTAGTAGGTGCAATAACAGGTCTTGATGGATCTGGATTCTCAGGTATATCATTAGTAGGTTCTTTAGCTAACGTATTTGGTACAGCTGTAAACGGTAGCGTAGGAGCTTTATGTGCATTAGGTCAAATTGCAGGTATATGGACTGGTGGAGGATGTTTAGTTCCTTGGGGATTAATTTCAGCAGCAGCAATATGTGGTGTAAGCCCAATAGAACTTGCAAAGAGAAACTTGAAACCTATATTAATAGGATTTGCTGTTACTACAATAGTAGCTGTATTTATAATTTAATATAACGTATTTATAAACTTAAAATAACATATATTTATTAATAAAAGAGTCACAATCCCTTTATTTTGTGAATATAATAAAATAAAGGGATTAGAGGTGACTTTATGGAGAGAATAATTAAATACGGAGGAAAATTATTTTTTGGCAGTTTAATTATATGTATATTGTCATTTTTTTATTTTAAGTTAATTCCTTATAGTCAAATAAGCAATTTAATTGGATATATATTTTTGGAAATATTCCTTATTTATAGTTTTTATATAGGTTATAGATATAAATTAAGTATAAAAGAATCTTTGATGAGTGGAATTTTGGGGTGCGGAGTTGGACTATTTTTGTTATTTTTTGCAACTTATACGTATTATATAATTGATACGTATTGGGGAATTTGGATGGTAGAATTCTATTTTATACCAACAATGTCACTTATAAATGATTTTTTTGAGAATATAACACTTAGTTATACAGTTGTTTTAATAATGCTTAATATATTTTTAGTATTATTAGGTTCAAGGGTAAGATTTATAAAAGAGAAAATAATTTCGATTAAACAAAAAAATAATTTATGTACAAAAAAAGACTTCTTATAATATGAGAAGTCTTTTTTTTATAAGAAAATTATATTGATTTATAATTTGATATAAGTTCAATAATAGAGTTTAATATATAATTATAATATTGAAACTATAAATTAATAGTTTAGTTGAGATTTATTTTATGATTTTATATCATTTTAGATAATTAATAATAATAATTTATTATCACAAGAAGATTATGATAAATAAAAAATATATTATAAAGTTTTGGAGGCTTAATATGAAGGTTATAGATATGCATTGTGATACAATGAAGGCGATTTTAGATAATCGAGATGAAAATAGATATGTTAATTTAAAAAAGAATGGTTTTAGTGTTAATATAGAGAAAATGAAACAAGGAGATTATATGTTACAAGTATTTGCAGCATTTACAAATATGGCCGAGGGCGATACACTAGTAAACTGTTTGAGAACTATTGATCTTTTTCACGACGAAATAAAAGCAAATTCACAAGATATAGGGATAGTTTTGAGCTATGATGATATATTAAAAAATATAGAGCAAAATAAAATGAGTGCGCTTTTATCTATAGAAGAAGGGGCGTGCTGTAAAGGTGATTTAGGTATTCTTAGAAATTTTTATAGACTGGGTGTTAGGATGATGACTTTAACTTGGAATTATGAAAATGAGCTTGGATTCCCAAATGAAATAATAAACAATAAATTAGTTTGTGATAGAGGATTAAAAGACAGAGGATTTGAATTTATAGAGGAAATGGAGAATCTAGGTATTATTATAGATGTATCTCATTTATCAGATGCTGGATTTTATGATATTTTAAATAATACTAAAAAGCCATTTGTTGCAAGTCATTCAAATGCAAGGAGCATTTGTAATCACCGTCGCAACATGACCGATGATATGATAAAAAAACTAGCAGACAGAGGCGGAGTTATGGGTCTTAATTTTTATTCTAACTTTTTAAATGAAAATACAAAGTTTAGCGACTTATCAAAATTAGACGATATGATAAAACACTTAAAACATATTAAAAATATAGGTGGAATAGAAGTTATAGGATTAGGAAGTGACTTTGACGGAATAGATTGTAAAGTAGAAATTGAAAATGCATCAAAAATGCAAATTTTAGCGGAAAAGATAAAAAAAGAAGGATTTACGGAAGATGAAGTAGAACATATATTCTATAAAAATGTTTTGAATTTATTCAAAGAAATATTATAATATATTTTAAACAAGAAAATAAATTTTTAAAAATATATAAAATTAAAGCTTGCTATATGCAGGCTTTAATGTTTTAAGAGAGGTGACAGTATGATTACTAAATTGCACGATAAAAATAAAATCTTAGATAAATATATAGAAATAATAAAACAAAATAACTTTAAATCAAGTGATATACTTGTGTTTGTGGATAATAATATAAATCGACTAGAGTATATAAAAAAGATAGAACTTAAAATAAGTGAAGAACTTAAGATATATACATATAGTCAATTTGTAAGGGGCGAAATAATAACATACTGGCCGATTATTTTAAATGATTGCGAAGATATAATAAAAAAGAATTTGACGCCGACATTTATATCTAGTAATTTAAAGACGTATATATTTGAAAAAAAGGTAGAAATAAAGAGAAATAAGGAAAATTATTTTGACGATATTACGGGGACTAACAAATCAATAGCATCTAATATTATGAATAATTTAGATAATGCTATTTATAATCAAATAGATTATAAAAAAATAGGAAAAAAGATTTACAACTCAAAAGCTAATAAAGAGAATATCAAAGACAAATCTTATATTGAAATGGAAAAAATAATAGAAGAATATCTAAATGAAATGATAAGCAACTCTATGGTAGATGATAGTATAAGTATTTACCTATACAATCAATATCTATTAAAAAATAAATTATATAAAGAACAATTATTAAATAGATATAAATACTTATTTATAGACGATTTACAAAATATAAGTGTTAGTCAGGTAAACTTGATAAAAGAATTTGACAATAATGAAAAAGAAATATTTGTTTATTGCGATCACAGTAGGTATTTCTCTTCATTTATCAAAAATGATATTAACTATGTATATAAACAATTATTAGGACGAGATGAAACTTACAGCAATATAGGAGTTTTTGATTTAATTAATGAAAATGCAAGTATAGAGTTGGACCAAAGTAGTCAGCTATATGGCGAAATGATAGAGAATATATCACAAAAAATAGAAAGCTTAATTTCAAATGGAGTTTCTAAAAAAGATATTGTAGTAATAAATCCTATAAATACTCCAGTATTAGATTATGAAATTACAAATAAGTTAAAGGCTAAAGATATAGAGATATTAAATACAAAGAAAACAAGCAAAATAATAGATTATCCATATGGAAATTTATTATATGTTGCAGTCGCTATATATTGCGAACTTCAATCTCATATAAAAGAAGAAGAGTATATAAATTTTATTCAGATTTTATTTAATTTAAATAGGATAAAATCATATAAAATCTATAGAAATAGGGATAAAGAAGAAGATTATAAACAAATAATAAAATATATAGATGAAAAACGAAAAGAAAAGCTCAGTATAGGAGAGTTTCTAACTAAATTTTATATAGATAAAGTTTTAAATTTAAAAGATGGAAAAGAAAATGTATCTATTTGTAAAAATATAATTGAAGAAAGTGAGTCATTTATAGACTCTTTAGATAAATTAGATTTAAATAAAAATGCAGATGAAGTATTTATAATATCATTAAAAAAATTTATAAAAGACTACTTTAATGCAAGACAAATAGAAGAAATAAAAGATAGAGATGCAGTATTAATAACGACACCTTTTTCTTATATATCAAATAATATTAAAAGAAAGACTCAAATATGGGTAGATATAGGAAGTAATACTTGGAATATGAAGATAGAAAAAGATTTAGCAAATCCACTTGTCTTAAAAAAATCTTTTAGAGATGAAGATATATACACAAGTGATATGGAGGAAAGTTATAAAAAGTACTTCTTATACAACACTGTTTATAATTTGCTAAAATACGCTGAAAATGTATATGCATATAAAAGTGATTATTCTATAAATGGGTATATACAAGAAGGTGGATTATACAGCTTACTGCTTAGACTTATAAATAAAGGAGGGGACGCTCTTGAGTAAGATAAATTATAGAAAAGACCAAATACCAATAATGAACTATGAAAATGGGACGATGGCAGTGCCGGCAGTACCAGGAGCGGGAAAGACTTTTATAGTGACAAATTTAGTTGCTAAACTACTAGCAGAAAATAAAAATGAAAAAGGGAAGATATTGATTCTTACATATATGAACAGTGCCGCAAATAATTTTAAAGGCAGAATAAAAAAGATTTTAGAAGAAAAGGGAATAGACTCTACTAACGGATTTGAAGTAATGACGATACATTCTCTCGCAGCTAAGATAATAAAAGAAAAGCCAGAAGTCATGATGTTGAGTGAAGACTTTAATATTGCAGATGATCTTCAAAAAACGATGATGTTAAATGACTGTATAAATACGTTTAGGGCTAGTGGAGGAGAAACTGCATATAGATATTTTTTAAAAGAGCAAAAAAATCAAATGTGGTACGATATACAACTTGAAGCGTGGCAAGATGGATTTTTTGAATTAGTAGCTAAAGCTATAAGTAGTTTAAAATACAACGATATAACCCCACAAAAGCTAGAAGAAAATACACTTAGCAACAAAGGTATTTTAAAAATGATAAGTTTTATATATAAAGATTATGATAAAAAATTAAAACAAAATGGTCTTTTAGATTATGATGATTTATTAATTTATGCTTATAAAACTTTGAGTATAGACGAGCAGCTAAGAGAAAAATTCCAAAATAGATATAAATATATATTTGAAGATGAATGTCAAGATTCTAATGAGATTCAAGGGAAGATAATAAAATTAATCTGTGAAAAAAACAATAACTTAGTTAGAGTTGGAGATGTAAATCAAAGTATAACAGGTACATTTTCTTCTTCTGATCCTAGATTCTTTAAGGAATTTATGACAGAAGCTGATTATTGTTATGAAATGAATATGTCAAATAGAAGTTCAGCAGACATACTAGAACTTGCTAATAACTTAGTGGAGTTTGTATGTAATGATTTAGAAGAAACAGAATGTAGGGAAGCTCTACAACAAATAGAGATAGAAACAGTAGAAAAAGGACAAGGCTATAAAGAAAATCCTAATCCAGATAAATATCAAATAAATGCAATGTGGTATAAAACTTTTGAAGAAGAAATACTTCAAACAGTTAGATATGTAAAAGGATTAAAATTAAAATATCCAGAAAAGAGTATAGGAATTTTAGTTCCTTATAACTCACAATTAAGCCAAGTTTCAAAAGTTCTTGAACAAGAAGGACTAGAATTTGAAGAATTGGGGCCAAATTCAAAAAACAAAAGAAGGATAATCGATAATATAGCTAAAATAATAAATTTTATAATAAATTGTGACGATATAGAAGTTTTAATAGATGTCCTTTCTAGTGTGTTTATAAAAACAGACAACAGAGAAGGCAAAAATGACTTTTTAAATATATTAAGAGAGTACAGTGTAGAAGAGTTGTTATATAGCAATGTAAAAGATAAACCTCTTATAATAGACGACAAATGTGAGATGTATACAACTTTTAAACAAGGATTAAATTCTTTAGTTGAAATTTTAGAACATTCTACAACGAAAGTTGATGAGTTGATTTTATTTATTAAAGAAAAACTATATTTAAAAGGCGAAGAAAAGTCACTAGTTGATTATATTGCATTTTATGTTAGATATATTACAAATGAAATGCCAAATATAACGCTTTGGGAGATATACGACGTTTTATCTGACAATAAAAGCAAAGTATTTAATTATATGATAGATGTAGTATACGAAATAAATGGATATGAACCACAACCGGGAAGCATAACAGTATGCAATTATCATAAATCTAAAGGGATGGAATGGGATTGTGTATTTTTACTTCAATTGACGCAGTTTCATTTCCCAGATAATATAAATCAGAAGTTTCAATGTGATAAATGGTACTTAAAAGATAAATATAAAAATACTGAGGCTTTAATCAACAATCAAATAGACTTAATAGTAAATGGGAAGTTGACACAAAATTATTATAAACAGACGAAAATAGATATTATAAATGAAAAAATTAGGCTGTTATATGTAGGTATTACAAGAGCTAAGGAAATGCTTATAATGATGGGAAGTAGTTATAAATCAGAAGAAGAATCAAAAAACACTAAGAAAAAACAAGAGCCTTGTTTATATCTTAAAATATTAAATCAATTAATAAAAGAAAAAAGGGAGATGAATAAATAATGGATCAAAAACTTAAATATTTTCTATACAGTCAAAATTCATTAAACACATTTAAATCATGTCCTTTAAAGTTTAAATATAAATATATAGACAATATAAATTGGAGATTCGATTCCATAGAAAGCCGAGATTATTATGAAGGACTAAAATCGGGGAGTGAGTTTCATTTATTATGCGAAAGATATTTTAAAAATATTCCAATTGGAGAAAATATAAGTGAAGAGTTTAAATTATGGATAGAAAAGATAAAGGACATAATTTATATAGATGAATCTAAAATATATTTGCCAGAATACGAAGTTAGAATTAAAATAGGAGAAAATTACTTAACTGCAAAATATGATTTAGTAATTATAGATGATAACAGCATCGAAATTTGGGATTGGAAGACAGAATCACAAAACTCAAGCTATAAAAACATAGAAAATAGAATGCAGACAATAGTGTATATGTATCTAGCAAAAGAAGTAATTCAAAAGATTTACAATTTAAATATTGATACTGAAAATATAAGTATGAAGTACTTTAGATTGAAAATAGATAACTACCCTATAACTGTAAAATACAATAAAGAAAAACATCTAAAAAGTAAATATATTATAGAAAGCTTTATAAACAATATAAGCAATTTAGATTTTGATGGATATATACAAAAAAATAAAAATCACTGTAAATACTGTGAGTTTAATAAGCTTTGTAACAATAAAAATATAAACTACGATATTATAGATGAAAATATAGATTTTGATGAAATGATAGAGGAGGATGATTAATGGGACTTAGATTTGTATTTGGAAGAGGCGGAAGCGGAAAAAGTACATATTTGTTAAATGAAATAAAACAAAGAGTTCAAGACAATGAGACAACACCTGTAATATTATTAGTTCCAGAGCAGTATTCCTTCGAGATGGAGAAAAAAATAAGTTCTCTATATTTAGGAAAAGAAAAGGACAAGTATATGAGAACTAGAGTACTTACATTTAATACTATGAGTGCTCTTGTATTTACTAAAACAGGCGGTTTAACAGATGTAAATATAAATTCAAGTGGTAAAGCAATGATAACTTATAAGGCTATAGAAAAAGTAGCAAGTGAGTTAAATGTATTTTCAAAGGCAGCAGCACAAACTGGATTTGTAGGTTCAGTAAGTGAGATAATAAGCGAATTAAAACAATATAATGTAAATTACGATATGCTAGAGTATATAGCTGAAGATATTGAAAACGAAACACTTAGATTAAAATTAAAAGATGTAAGTAAAATATACGAAGCTTTTGAAAATGAGCTACACGAAAACTACGTAGACTCACAAGATATGCTTGGTTCTCTAGCTCAAAAGCTAGAAAATACTAGTTACTTTGATGAATGTTATGTATATATAGACGAATTTACAGGGTTTACACCAAAACAGTACTCTATTTTAGCAAAACTTCTTAAAAAGGCAAAAGAAGTTAGTATATCGCTTACTGTAGACAATGTAAACTACTTAAACTATAGAAAAAATGATCCATTCTCAAGAACTAAATACACTTATGAAAAGTTGAGAAAAATAGCTATGGATAATGGAGTAAAAATAAATCCATATATAGACTTAAATAAAGGTAAAATAAAGCGTTTTGAAAATAATAACGAGCTTTTACATTTAGAAAGATACTATAATGCTTATCCATACCATGATTATGAAAAAGAAGTTAATTATCTTAAGATAAAAGAATTTAACAACTTATATGAAGAAGTTGAACATATTGCAAAGGAAATAGTCAACTTAGTCAGAGATAAAAATATAAGATATAAAGATATAACTGTGGCGACAAGGGACTTAAATAGATATGACTTTTTAGTACATTCTATATTTAATGAGTACGAAATACCAAACTTTATAGATAAAAAAAGAGATGTCAAATCAAACCCAATAATAGTATTGATTACTTCAGCGCTTGAAATAAAAAATAAAAGATATTCATATGAAGTTATGTTTAGATACTTAAAAAGTGGACTTATAGGTCTTAGTGTAGATGAAGTCAGCTTAATCGAAAATTACGTAATATTAAACGGAATAAAAGGCAAGAAGTGGTTAGAAGAAAAATGGGAATATAGGGCTGTGAATAACTATAATTCTGATATAACAGAAGAAGAATCTCAAACTATACAAACTATAAATGAAATAAAAAATAGAGTTCTAAGTCCAGTTATAAAATTACAAAATAAATTAAAAGGCAAAAAAAGCTGTAGAGAAATCTGTAAAAATATATATGAATTTTTAGTAGAAATAGACATGGAACAAACTATTTACGACTTGGTTGAAGACTTTAAAGCTAAAGGTGAGTTGGAAGTTGCGAGCCAATACTCTCAAGTTTGGGATATAGTAATCGATATACTAGACCAAATTGTAGAGATAATGGGAGATGATGTCGTATCTATAGACAGATTTATTAAAATAATAAGCCTTGGATTTGAAGAATATGAATTGGGATTAGTTCCACCGAGTATAGACCAAGTTTTAGTCAGTAGCGTAGACAGAATGAAAAATCCAAACACAAAATACCTTTATTTAATTGGAGTTACTGACGGGATATTCCCGCTAATAGCTAAAGAAAAGGGAATATTAAACGACAAAGATAGAAATACCCTTATGGATAGAGGGGTTGAAATAGATATAGATAGTAAGACAAAGACTTTTGAAGAACAATTTTTAGTTTATAAGGCGCTTACTTCAACTTCAGAAAATCTTATATTAACTTATCCAGTTGCTGATTCAGAGGGAAGAAGTTTGAGGCCGTCTATTATAATATCTAGGGTTAAAAAGATATTCCCAAAACTAGAAGTAGAAAGTTATTTACTAGAAAATAAAAGAGAAAATGAAGAAGAAATGATGGACGATATAACTGTTAAATCTCCAACATTTAATAAAATGGTAAATAAAATAAAATCATTTGACAATGGTGAAGAAATCGAAAATTTATGGCTAGATGTATATAGATATTTTGCAAATGACAATAAATATAGAGAAATTACAAGAAAAATAATTTCAGGACTTACTTATACGAATATGGTACACAAGGTATCACAAGAAAAAATAAATAAATTATACGAAACACATAATTTAAGTGTATCTAAGTTAGAAAAGTATTCAGCTTGTCCATTTGCCTACTTTATTCAATACGGGCTTAAGGCACAAGAAAGAAAAGAATATTCATTTGCTGCACCGGATTTAGGAACATTTATACATAACATAATGTACGAGTTCTCAAAATCACTAGAAAAAGATGGTCTTCATTGGAACCAAATTAACGAAGCCTATATAGATAAAAAGGTAAACTCTATTGTGGATTTCATGGTTTTACAAATTCCAGGATTTATATTAAATAGTTCACCAAGATATAAATACCTATCTTATAGACTTAAAAAAATGCTTATGGCAGCTATAAATATAATTGCCAAACAAATTAAATCTGGAGAATTTGAACCTATAGATTATGAAGTTAACTTTGGTCAAACGGGAAAATATCCACCTATAAGAATAATATTAGAAGATGGAACACAGATAAATCTAATCGGTCAAATAGATAGAATAGATGAATTTGATGAAGGTGATGATAGATATATAAGAATAATAGATTATAAATCATCAGATAAAAATGTAAACCTTACAGAAGTATACTACGGATTGCAACTTCAATTATTAGTATACTTAGACGCGATAATTGAAAGTGCAATGAAAAAAGGAACAAGTATCCATCCAGCGGCAATTTTATATTGTAAGATTGACAATCCAATTGCAAAGTTTAGCGAAAATAAAGATGAAGAACAGATAGACGAAGAAATATTAAAACAATCTAAGATGAAGGGACTTCTTGCAAAAGATGCCCACATAATAAAGAAAATGGATAAGGCACTTTATGAAGAAGATGTTAAAAACTCACTTATAGTTCCTGCTGGTTTAAATAAAGATGGAAGTCTATCAAAAAGTACAAATAGTGTAACATATCAAGAGTTTGAAATACTTAGAAAATATGTAAAACATGAGATAAAGGATTTATGTGAAGGTATGTTAGGTGGAGATATAAGTATAAGCCCTAATAAACATAAAGACAGGACTTCATGTGATTTCTGTATATATAACTCGATATGTCAGTTTGACCCTACACTTAAAGACAATAATTACAATATTATAAAAGATAAAAAGAACGAAGAAATTATTCAAATGATGGCAGAGGAGGTGGAATAATGAGTTCTCCAAAATGGACAAGTGAACAACAAAGTGTAATTGATAGTAGAGGTGGGAACTTATTAGTTGCAGCAGCTGCTGGCTCTGGTAAAACTGCTGTTCTTGTAGAACGTATAATACAGATGATTTTAAATCCAGACTTAAAAGTAGACATAGATAAATTATTAGTCGTTACATTTACAAATGCAGCAGCATCTGAGATGAGAGAGAGAATAGGAGATGCTATCTCTAAGAAATTAGATGAAAATCCAGAAGATGAACACCTTCAAGACCAATTAGTACTTTTAAATAAAGCTAGTATAACGACAATACATTCATTTTGTTTAGAAGTTATAAAATCAAATTTTCATAAAATAAATTTAGATCCCAATTTTAGAATAGGTGATGAGACAGAGTGTTCTCTTATGAAATTAGAAGCTATAGATGAAGCATTTGATATTTTATATGAAGAACAAGACGAAGAGTTTTGTTATTTAGTAGATTGTTATGCCGAAAAAAGAGGAGATTCAAATTTACAAAACTTGATTTTATCTATATATAGTTTTGTTATGGCATCTCCATATCCAAAAGAATGGTTAATACAAAGTGCAGAAGATTTTAATATAGATGAAAACTTTGATTTTGCAACATCAAAATGGGCTAAAGCTATACTTGAAACTGTAAAAATACAAGTTGAAGGTGTGGAGGCATCTATGGCTAAGGCGATTGAAGATGTATCTGGGATAGAAGAGTTAGATACTTTTATAGCTAAGTTAAAGATAGAGTATGCAAAAATAAAACATATATTAGAGGCATGTGATATATCTTGGAATGAGGCTTATTCAAAAATAGCGACTATGCAATTTGAAAACTATGCAAAAGGAGTCAAAAGAATTCCAAAAGATGCACCAGCTTATGTAAAAGAAGAAAAAGATAAAGCTAAAAACACTAGAGATAATGCTAAAAAATCTATAGAAAAAATAAAAACATCAGTATTTAGTAAACATTACGATGATTTAAAAGAAGAGATTAAATTTTTATATCCAGTAGTTAAATCGCTATCAGATGTAGTTTTAATATTTGATAAAATCTATAGCAAGAAAAAACGAGACAAGGGAATTATAGATTTCCACGATATAGAGCATTTTGCACTACAAATTTTAACACAAACTGATGAAAATGGAGATTTCTTATTTGATAAAGATGGTAAAAATATACCTTCTGATATTGCGCTTGAATATAGAGAAAAATTTTATGAAATCTTTATAGATGAATACCAAGATAGTAACCAAGTACAGGAAGTTATCTTGTCTACAATAGCTAAACAAAATGAACCAAATAGGTTTATGGTTGGTGACGTTAAGCAGAGTATATACAGATTTAGACAGGCAAAACCAGAAATATTCCTTCAAAAATATGCGACTTATGATACTGATTTAAGCAGTAAATATAAAAAAATAATGCTTTATAAAAACTTCAGAAGTAGAAAAGAAGTAGTAGATAGTGTCAATTATATATTTGAGCATATTATGAGTAAAAATTTAGGTGAAATTGAGTATAACGAAGAAGAAAAACTAAACTTAGGGGCTAGTTTTGAAGAAGTAGATGACGAAAAAATAATACTAGGTGGGCCTACAGAAATTCATCTAATGGAAAAGAAAGTCGAAGAAGCTGAAAATCCAGAAAAGGATGAGGAAGAGTCAGAAGATCTAGATGCAAGTCAAATAGAAGCTAGAATGGTCGGTAAAATAATAAGAGATATTATGAGACCTAATGAAAATGGCGAAATAATGCAGGTATTTGACAAAAAAAGTGGAGAATATAGAAATATCGAATATAAAGATATTGTAATATTACTTAGAGCCACATCAGCATGGGCACCAGTATTTGCGGAAGAACTAATAAATATGGATATTCCGACATATGCAGATATGGGACAGGGATATTTTGAAACTATGGAAATACAAGTTATAATGTCTTTCCTAAAAGTAATAGATAATCCAATGCAAGATATTGCCCTTATTTCAGTACTTCGTTCTCCTATATATGGATTTACTCCAGAAGACTTTATAGATATAAGAACGGTAGATAAAAAGGTAAGTTTTTATGAAGCTATGAGAAAGTACGCTGGAGAAAGTATAGACTTAAGTATATCAGAAGAAGAAAATAGTGATGATGATAAAGATATAGATGAAGTTATAGACCAAGAAATTGAAAAGCTTAGCTCTACTATAATAACTCATATAGAAAATGAAGTTGATAATCAAAATATTCAAGATGAAATAGATGATTATTATCAAAATATAGACTACAGTGATTTTATATATGAAGATGAAGAAATAACATATAATGATGAGATTATATACGATCAAGATTATATAAACTATCAAGTAGATTCAGAAAATCAATACGATGAAGAGTTTAATAATCAATATAGCGAAGAATATATGTATCATAATCAAGATGATTCTATTTATAATATAGATTTAGAGACTCAAGATAAAAATCACCAAGAAGAAAAAACATTAAGTGAGCTTGATTTAAAAGTAAGAAGATTTTTAGATGATTTAAAAGAACTTCAAGAAAAATCTATGTATATGAGTACAGATGAATTTTTATGGTATATATATACAAATAGTGGATATTATGCATATTGTGGAGCTTTGCCAGGTGGAAGTCAAAGACAAGCTAATTTAAGAATTCTATTTGAAAGGGCTAAACAATTTGAAGAGACTAGCTTTAAAGGTATTTTTAACTTTATAAACTTTATAAGCAAACTTAAAAAATCTAATTCTGATATGGGAAGTGCAAAGACTTTAGGAGAAAATGCAAATGTAGTCAGAATAATGAGTATCCACAAAAGTAAAGGGCTAGAATTCCCAATCGTTATTTGCTCTGGCATGGGAAGAAACTTCAACACCATGGACTTTAGAAAAGACGTATTATATCATCATGAACTAGGGTATGGTCCACAGATTGTAGATTTTGAAAGAAGAATCTCGTATCCAAGTATTGCAAAAGAAGCTCTAAAATGCAAAATAAATATAGAAAATATATCAGAAGAGATGAGAATACTATATGTTGCACTTACTAGAGCGAAAGAAAAACTTATAATAACAGCATCTATAAAAGATATCGAGCAAACTATACATAAGTGGTCGTCAAATATATCTAATGAAAGAAGAGTTTCAAAATACGATATATTAAACGGTAAAAACTATCTAGATTGGATGATGCCAGCAGTTATAAAACATAGAGATTTAGAATCTATTAGAGAAAAATATAATATATGTACGAGAATATCACTAGAAGATGAATCAAGATGGTCTGTTAAGACTTGGGTTAGAGCTGATATAGATTTTGAAAAACATGAAAAAGAAGGCATCAGAGAAGTTTTAAATAATATTGATTTATCACAAAGTGATACACAATATTATGGTCAAATACAAAATAAATTGAATTTTGAGTACCCGTATTTAGGTGTTGTAAAAAAAGCAGCAAGTGTATCTGTTACTGAAATAAAAAAGAGACAAGAAGAATATGAAGAACAAGATGAATTATCAAATCTTTATAAAATGAAGACAACACTTAAAAAACCAAAGTTCTTGAGTGAAGCTCAAACAAAAGAAAAAATAACAGGTGCGAGACGAGGTACAATAGTACACTTAATAATGGAGGTTTTAGACTTTAATAAAGTAAAAACAGAATCAGAGATAAAAGCTCAAATTGAAGATTTGATAAAACGAAGAGTTATAACAGAAAAAGAGTCTAAAGTTTTATCTCCTAGAAAAATACTTAAATTCTTTAAAAGCCCTATAGCGAAAAGAATATTATCATCAAACTTTGTCAAAAGAGAACAAAAGATATACACTCAGGTAAAAATGAATGATATATATTTAAATGACGATATTTTTAAGAATAATAGAGAAATATATGAAGATGAGTCTGTGATGCTTAGAGGAGTTATAGATTTATACTTTGAAGAAGATGATGGACTAGTAATTTTAGACTATAAGACAGATTGGATAGATAACAACAATAAAAAAGAAATTATCCATAAATATAAAAAACAATTAGAAATTTATGCAGAGGTACTTTCTACATTAACTGGTAAAAAAATAAAAGAAAAATATTTATATTTATTTAGTATAGATGAACAAGTAAAAATTGAGTAAAATAATCGGACACATATTAGTGGGCGAGGTATTAAAGGAGAGATAGATAAAACGATGAGATTTATTCATACATCAGATTGGCACTTGGGAAAAACATTAGAGGGAAATAGTAGACTAGAAGAACAAGAGATGTTTTTAAATGATTTTGTAAATATAGTCGAAGAAAATAATATAGATATGGTAATAATAGCTGGAGATATTTATGATACATCAAATCCTCCAGCTGCTGCTGAAAAATTATTTTATAAAACTGCATGCAGATTAGCTGATGATGGGAATAGATGCGTTATAGTCATTTCAGGAAATCATGATAATCCAGAGAGATTATCGGCGATTACACCTTTAGCAGAAGAAATGGGCATATTAGTATTTGGATATCCACTTAGCAAAACTAATAAAGCTAAATATAAAGGTTTTGAAATAACTGAAGCATTAGAAGGATGTACAAAATTTGATTTTAAGGGTGAAAAAGTAACTTTAATTACTCTTCCTTATCCAAGTGAAAAAAGGCTAAATGAAGTTATAAAAGGAGATACTGATAGAGAGCAGCAGATATCATATAGTAAAAAAGTAGGTGATTTATTTAGAACATTAGAGCAAAACTTTGAAGAAGGTAGTATAAATATAGCTACAAGTCATCTATTTGTTGTTGGAGGTGAATCGACAGATTCTGAAAGACCGATAGAGTTAGGTGGAAGTCTTCTTGTTCAAAAAAATGACTTACCACAAAACTCACAATATACAGCACTAGGTCATCTACATAAGCCTCAAAAAGCATCAGAGAGATTACATGCATATTATAGTGGTTCTCCAATTCAATACAGTAAAAGTGAAAGAGTATACTCAAAGGGTGCTAAAATAGTAGAAGTTCATCCAGGACAAGACGCTATAATTGAAGATATTTATTTTAAAAATTATAAACCTATAGAAGTATTTAAATGTAAAGGAATAGAAGAAGCAATAAATATATGCGAAGAAAATAAAGACAGAAATATATGGTCTTATTTTGAAATAGTTACTGACGAAGTAATAAATCAAAAGAATATAAAAACAATGAAATCTCTATTAAAAGATATTATAGAAATAAAACCTATAATAAATCAGAAGTTTGAGTATGAACATGTAGATATGAGAGAAAAAACGATGAAAGAATTATTTATCGAATACTATAAATTTAGAAACAAAGTAGAGCCAAAAGGTGAATTATTAGATTTATTTTTAAACATAGTTGAAAAAGAGGGTGACAATAATTGAGACCAATTAGATTGGAGATAAGTGGATTAAATAGTTATATAGAAAAACAAGTTATTGATTTTAGCGAGTTAACATCGAGAGGTCTATTTGGTATATTTGGAAAGACTGGTAGCGGAAAATCCACTATACTAGATGCTATAACTATAGCTATGTATGGAAATATATCTAGAGATACTAAAGAGTATATAAATACATCGTGCAATAGCGCTAAAATAAAATATATATTTGAAATAGGCAATAAACACAATAAAAGAAAATACTGTGTTGAGAGAATATTAAATAAAAACAAATCAGGAAGTGCTAATTCATATAGGGCTATATTGACTGAAATTCATATGGATGGCAAAGAAACTGTTATAGCAGAGCAAAAAACTAATGTAGATAAAGCTATTATAGATATAGTAGGTCTTACAGCATCTGATTTTACAAGATCAGTTGTTTTGCCACAAGGTAAATTTAGTGAGTTTTTACAATTAGACGACAGTAAAAGACGTGAAATGCTTGAAAGAATTTTCAATCTTGAAAAATACGGTAAAGTTCTTACAGATAAAATAAAAGGCAATAGAGATAATAAAAAGATAGAAATAGACAAACTAGAAAGCAACCTTTTACAATATGATGGAACTACACAAGAGATATTTGATGAAACGTATGAAAAACTTACACAGTTACAAGCTACATCTAGAAGTATGAGACAAGAGTTAGAAGATACTGAAAAAACATACAATCAATATAAAGAAACTATAGGATATCAACAGTCATTAGAAGATAAAGAAAATAAAAAGAGAAAGCTAGATGAAAAAGAGCCAAAAATAAATGAAAATAGAGTTAAAGTAGAGCGTTCTGGTCATGCAAAGATAGTAAACCCACATATAAAAAATGTGCAGGAATTTGAAAAATCTATAGAAGAGTATAGTATGGAATTAGCCACTTTAGAACATGATTTTACATCATTAAATAGAGAGTATGAGTCTACTAAACTGAAATATGAACATGCACAAAAAGAAAAAGATACTAAATTAGAAGGACTAATTTCTAGCAAACAGAGATTTGAAAGTGCAATAAAAATAGAAGAAAAAATAAAAGAAATAATAGAAGAAATAGATGATTTAAAATCTAAAATCTATGATTTTGAAAAAGAAAAAACTACTTTAATAAAAGAAATTAATGGGTTAGATGAAGAAAATAATAAAGTAAATAACTCTATAAAAGAAAATGAAGCTAAAATAGCTGAACTTAGAACGAGTGAAGACTTTAAAGAAAAAGTATACAAGGCGTTTGAGATAGAAAAAGAATATTTGAGAGTTAAAAAAGACCTTGAGGAAAATAGAAAATATATTCCAGAGTTGACAAAAGAGCTTGAAACATTAAAAAGTAATTTTAGATATGCAGAAAACTCTACAAAAGAAGTGAATACAGAGCTTAAAAATATTAATGACAAGTATTCAATATTACTATCAAAATCACCTGGAACTAATGATGAGGTTGTGCTTATGTCCACTAAACTTTCATCATTAAAATCACTTTATGAAGCTACAAAACAAAATGAAACAAAATTAAACTCATTACAAGATAAGCTTAATAAAGATAAAGAAGAAAAATTTAAGTTAGATAGAAATGTAAAGAATTTAGAACAACAACTTGAAAGATATAAAAATGAAAAAAATAGCTTAGAAAAAAATCTAAATGAAGAAAAGTTTTTAAATTTGGCAAATGAATTGAGAAGCGAACTACAAGATGGGTGTCCATGCCCAGTATGCGGTTCAACTCATCACCCAAATATAGATAAAATAAATAATAATGACAAAATTTTATATATAGAAAGTCAAATTAAAAAAATAGATGAGAAGATAAGCTATGCAACAAAAGACTATGATGAATCTATACGTTCTCAAAGTCAATTATTGAGTACAATAAGTATAACAGAGCAATCAATAGCAGAGATAAAGCAAGAAATTGGGGGTTCAAACTCATATGAGATTGACGAAGAATTCAATAAACTCTCAAAAGAAGTTATTTCGCTTAGAGAGAAGATTGCTGATTGGACTAAAAATAAAGAAGACTTAGAAGAAGAGATCAAAGAATTAGAGAAGAGTAAAAATAAAAAAGAAAAAGAAGAAATAGAATTAAGTAAAGATATTTTAAATAAGACTGAAAATCTAAATGCAATCAAAGAAAATGTAGAAAAAATAACTAAACAATTTGATTCTATAAAAACAGAGTATTTATACTTAAGTTCTAGCTTGAAAATAGATGATTTAAAGTCAAAGGTAGAAGAAATAAATAAAAATTCTAGAATTGTTGAACAAATAGAAGAAGAAAATTCTTCACTAAAGCTTAAAAAAGAAGAAATAGATTCTAATTTAAACCAAAAGAGAAATGCTTTTATAGAATTAGACAAAAATATATCTAGTTTAAATAAAGAAAATGAAAGCAATCAAAAAGATAAGGTTGAAAAAGAAACTGAATTTAATTTAATAACTAAGGGGCAAAACCCAAAACATCTTTTAAATAATATAATTGATGAAATAGATAGCATAACTTCGACAGAAGCTAAACTTAGAGTTGAAGTAGAAGAAGAAAAATATGCAACTGAAAAATTAAAATCAAAAATAAGCCAAGTAAAAGGTAAGCTTGAAGAGTCAAAAGACAAGTATAAATCATCTAAAGAAAATCTAAAAGAGTTATTATTTGAATACAAATTTGAAAGTATTTATGCAGTTAAAAATGCTCTAATAGATGAAACTGAAAGAGAAAAATTAAAAGATGAGATAGAGTTCTTTGAAAAAGAAGAAAAAACTCTTTCGGCTGAAATAAAAACATTAAAAGAAAAACTAGATAAAAAGACAGTAAATTTAGATGAGTTTTTAAATCTTGAAAAAAATAAATATAAATTAGCACATGATATTGATGAAATAACAAAAGAAATAGGTGCAAAACAAAATGAAGTTATGACATTAGAAAAGAACTTAAAAAAGGTTAAAGAACTTCAAAAGCAATTAGATGAATCTGAACATAAATTAGAATTATTAAAAGAAATAGAAAAATTATTGCAAGGAAAAAGATTTGTAGAGTTTGTAGCTAAAAATCAACTTGAGTACATAGTCATAGAGGCATCTAAAAGACTTGATATAATGACGAAAGGTAGATATGTACTAGAGATAGACGATAATCTTAATTTTGTTATAAGAGATAATTATAATGGTGGGTTGAGGAGAAGTATCAAAACTTTATCTGGAGGAGAAACTTTCTTGACATCATTAGCATTGGCGCTTGCACTATCTTCACAAATTCAATTAAAGGGAAGTGCGCCGTTAGAATTCTTTTTCTTAGATGAAGGATTTGGATCTTTGGACAATGAGCTTTTAGATATTGTTATGGAATCATTAGAAAAACTTCACAGCGAACAGTTAAGCGTAGGTATTATAAGCCATGTTGAAGAACTTAAAAATAGAGTACCAGTTAAACTTATTGTAACTCCTAATGATGGAGGAAATGGCTCAAAGATAAATATTGAATATAGTTAAAAATAAATTTTTAAAAAGCATCTATAGTAAAAATAAAACTATAGATGCTTTTTGTTATATATGGTGAAGACTTAAAATTAACTTATAATAAATATTTATTTAAATTTTTATATCAAAATTTATCAAAATAATGCGATAAAAGAGTAGATTTAAAAATTTAAGTAGATTAAATGAAAATAATGTTGAAATTTAATTAATAAAAAAAGAGGCACCTACAAGGGGGAAAAAATTGTAGATGCCTTAAAATATATACTTATTAGGGGGAGAGATATATATAATTTCCGCTCTCATATATAAGTGTTGCCTAAACTTCAAGTATATATACATGTTTTTTATAATTTTTTTGAAAAATTAAAAATCGTTCATCTCATATCAACAAGAGGTTTCAAGAAAAATATTTAAATTTTTCTTAATATAATATATGTTTTAAACTACAATATGACACAAAAAAAGACAAAAAACGAGCATATTTTTTTAAAAATATAAAATGAATCGAATTAATAAAAAATATGTATATTTATCTTGAGTTATATAATTATTAATAATCTTGAGTTTATACTTAAATATAGTTTGTATTTTGTCAGAAATAATATTTATTATAATTTGCTTGTCCTAAATTAAATTTATAAATCTAGTCTAAAATTTATATTTAACAATATAGTATAATTATAAAGCTATATAAATTTAAGATATAAGATTTTAATTAAAATTATGATTTACAATTATAGTAATTTATAGTTTATAGTTAATTTTAATTATTTTTTAATAATAAATTCAAATAATATAATTATAATTAGATAAGATAATTTTAAAAATGTTTTTTAGGTAAAGTTTTAACTATATTTTCAAATTAGTTTTTTTTATGCTATAATTAGTACTAATATAAAATTTACGAAATTAGGAGAGTGGTAAAGGTTGGGTTCGACCGAAAATATATTACAAATAGGTTTATTAATAGTTTTACTGTTGGGATCAGGATTTTTCTCAGCATCTGAGACATCATTAATGTCTCTTAGCAAAATTAGAATTAGGTATATGGAAGAAGAGGGTGTAAAAGGTGCTAAATTAGTATCTTCACTTATTGAAAAATCAAGTGATTTACTTAGTTCAATTTTAGTAGGAAACAACGTGGTAAATATAGCTGCAACATCTGTTTCAACATCTTTATTTATAAATATATTTGGAGATGGAGGAGTTGCTATAGCTACAGCTGTAATGACAGTACTTGTTTTAATTTTTGGAGAAATAACACCAAAAACTATCGCAGCAAATAGCCCAGAAAAAATAGCAGTTATAGTATCTAAACCAATTAGTATAATAATGAAAATTACAAAACCGATAGTTTGGGTATTTAATCTTTTAACAGGTATTATCTTTAAAATTATGGGAATAGAAAATGACGGAGTTAAACCATTTATAACAGAAGAAGAATTAAAAGCTATGGTAAATGTGAGTCATGAAGAAGGCGTTTTAGAAATTGAAGAACGCGAAATAATAAATAATGTATTCCAATTTGGAGATATGCAAGCAAAAGAAGCTATGATTCAAAGATTAGATATGGTAGCTGTAAATATAGAAGATAGTTACGATGAAATAATAGAATTATTTAAAAGTGAAAAGTTAAGTAGATTACCTGTATATCAAGAGAGTATAGATGATATAGTGGGAATATTAAATATAAAAGATATTATTTTCTTAAGTGATGAGGAAATACAAAACTTTAATATAAAAAATTACGTTAGAGAAGCATTTTTTACTTACGAATTTAAAAAGATAACTCAACTTCTTGAGGAAATGAAAAAAGAAAAGAGTCAAATGGCTATAGTTGTAGATGAGTACGGTGGTACAGCTGGACTTCTTACAATAGAAGACTTAGTCGAAGTAATCGTTGGGGATATAGACGATGAATACGACGAGGAAGAAGAGGAAATTGTAAAAGTAAGTGATAATGAATATTTAGTTGAAGGTAGTACAAAAATATCAGATGTAAATGAGCAAATTGGAATAAACTTTGAATCAGATGAATTTGATTCTATAGGAGGATTTATAATCGGATATTTAAAACGTATACCTGAAGAAAATGAATTAATCGAAGTTGGAAATGTTAAATTTAGCATTGAAAGTATCGATAAAAATAGAATAAACAAAATTAGAATATTTGTATAAAAAAATTGCTAGATATAATCTAGCAATTTTTTTATTCTAGCGAATTTTTTTATAATTCTATAATTTCTCCAGTAGTTATATCTACTAAATTGATATCCATATCTACTTGGTGATTGTTGCCTTCGATAGGCTCGATTTCTATTATAGCTACAGAATGGCTTCCATCTTTAGGTATAGATGTACTTCCTGGATTTAGAACTACTAAATCTTCATCCATATATAATTCTTTTACATGAGTATGTCCTAAGATTAATACATTGGCTTCTTTAGCTTTGGCTCTTTTTATAATTTCTTCTTTTGGCTCTAGATATCCGTGATCTAATAAGAATGTTACTCTACCAACTTCAGTTAAAACATATCCATCTTCAATAGGATGTTTTATAACCATTTGGTCTACATCAGCATCACAATTTCCTCTAACTATTATCATATTATCTAGATTGTTTATTTTTTCTATCACACCTTTAGGGTTGTATCCTTCTGGTAAATCATTTCTAGGTCCATGATATAAAACGTCTCCTATATGGAATATTACATCACAGTCCTCTAATAAGTCTAATGCTTTTTCGAAATAAGGTAAGCTACCGTGTGTGTCACTCATTACACCTATTTTCATAGTTATCCTCCTGGAAATATTAAATTTATAAATTTTATAAGAACTTTTCAGTTACTCTGCTCCAAAACTCGTAGTTTGACATTCTAAGTAGTTTTACTTTTAAATCAGATACAAATATAGATATATCTACTATTTGTTTAAATTGATATTCGACTCCGTCAACTACTATTAATATAGAGTCTTCAAATCTATATTCTGGAGCTATTTTTACGATTGAATCTTTTGAACAAATAATGCTAGAAGTAAAACTTCTGTAAGCATTTGTATTTATAGGGGCAAGGGGTGTAATTTGCATTACATTTATACTTGGGTCTATTATACTTCCGCTAGCAGCATAATTATATGCAGTAGATCCTGTTGAAGTTGATACTATTAGACCGTCACCACTAAAATTTTGTACATGGTGGTCATTTATTCCTAAAGATAAATGTATAGTTCTAGATTTATATCCTTTTACAACGACTTCATTTACAGCGAATACATCATTGCAATTAGATTTAGTACAGACAGTTGACTGAAGAACGGGAATTTCTTGAACTATGTAGTCTCCAACTAAATATGATTCAATAAAATGATCTATATCAGATGGAGCAAAGTCTGGGAAGAATCCTAAATGTCCAGTATTTATTCCTAAAATAGGAACTTCTGGAAATTCAAAGTCATGTACCGTCTGTAAAAAAGAACCATCTCCACCTATGGAAATAATAAGTTCAGTTTCAGGGTGAAATTCATCGCAAACTGTAAATCCTGCCTTTTGTAATTTATCTGTCAAAATATCCTTAGTCATTATAGATTTTGGTAAATTATTTGAGTTAATTGTAATAATTCTTTCCATTATCCCACCTCTTTATAAGATGTATTATAACACATATTCTTGTAGACTATAACAATTTAGAATTATTATTATAAATTTAATGTAATTTTAGAAATATATAGTAGATGCAAATAAATGTTAATATTTGTTATATAATGGTATAGGGAAGTGAAATGTATGATATACTATATTGTAAAGACTAAATATAGAGGTGTAAAAATGTCAATAGAAAAAGTTAAGGAATATTTTGCGGAATATGGAAGAGAAGATGACATTTTAGAATTTGACAAATCAAGTGCAACAGTTGAATTAGCAGCACAAGCGGCTAATGTTATACCAGCGAGAATAGCTAAAACTTTATCTTTTAAAAATAAAGAAGGAGACAATGCTATTTTAGTAGTAGTTGCTGGTGATGCTAAAATCGACAATAAAAAATATAAATCAGAATTTGCTACTAAGGCAAAAATGCTAACACCAGAAGAAGTCATTAAATATATTGGACATGCTATAGGTGGAGTTTGTCCATTTGCAATAGAAAATAAAGGTGTAAAAGTGTTTTTAGATGTATCTATGAAGAGGTTTAATACAGTATTTCCCGCTTGTGGAAGTAGCAACTCAGCTATAGAATTAACTTGTGATGAGATGGAAAAATACTCACATTGTGAAAAGTGGGTAGATGTATGCAAATCATATGATGAGACACTATCAGAATAGACATAAAATTAAAATAAAGATTATTTGAATTTAACTACATAAATATCAAAAGGAGTTTCTCATAGAGATACTCCTTTTAATGTTGATTGGATATTTATGGAACAATATTTACCTTCATTATATTTGAAAATTAGTGTAAAATATATATGTTAATAAAAAGGAAGTGGGTGTGAATTTGTTCAAAAAAGAAGATCAAAAATATAATCTTATTTCATATATAAATGAAGATGACGACTTAACACTAAAAGAAATTTTACTAGATAAATTAAATTTCTCAGTTAGATATGCATCTAAATTAAAAAGATTTAAAACAGTTACAGTAAATAAAAACTTCAAAAAATTAGATAAAAAAGTTAAAAAGGGCGACTTAATAGAAGTAGAGATAAAAGAAGATATGGCAAACTTTGCGCCACAAGATTTAAACTTAAATATAATTTATGATGATTTTGATTTAATTATGGTAGATAAACCTCCATTTATGGTAGTTCATCCGACAAAGAGCCACTTTGAAAATACTATGGCAAATGGAGTTACAGACTACATTGTTAAAAAGGGCGAAGATGTCAAAATAAGATTTGTAAATAGACTAGATATGAATACATCTGGATTAGTAATAGTAGCAAAAAATCCATTTGCTCAACATGTATTATCTAGTGAGATGAAAAGCGATGATTTTGAAAAGAAATATATAACAGTAGTAAAAGGAATCATTAAAGACGACGAAAATACTATAAATGAGCCAATTTACAGACCTACAGATGACAGCATAAAGAGAGTTGTAGATCCTAGAGGACAAGAGTCGATTACTCATTACAAAGTATTAGAAAGATTAAATGATGCTACTGTAGTAGAAGTTAAATTAGAAACAGGAAGAACTCACCAAATAAGAGTACACATGGCACATATAGGCCATCCAATTATAGGAGATGAACTATATGGTTATGTTGATGAAAATCTAATAAAAAGACAGGCTCTACATGCATATGGTCTGAAGTTTAAACAACCTAGAACAAAAGAAGTTTTAGCGTTTAAAGCTGAAATTCCTGATGATATGAAGATACTAATTGAAAAATTAAGATAAAAGGAGAGAAGTAAATGATTATACATAAATCCATAGTACACGTACTAGATAAAAATAGCGATAGTCCTATATTAAATGACTACGAATGTAGAAACAGCTTAGAAGTGGATAAATTTTTCCAAAAAATAATAAACAGAGTTTCAAAAGACGACGATTTAAGAAAAGCTGAATTTAACGATTATAACAATAATATTGTTAAAAACTGCTGTGAGCAAATTATATATGACGAAGATACATTCTTACAAAATTCAAAAGAAATAGCGGCATATTTATTTGAAATTATGAAACAAAGTGAAGAGATGGACTCTTGTGACTTAGCTATTTGTCTATACAGTGTAAAAGATGAAAAAAATGTAGCTATAATGAGATTAGAGTATAAAAAACTTTATACACATTCAATTGAATTTGTAGAAGATAAATTTAATATACAAATAGTATCAAATGAAATTGGAATACCTGAGACAGGGCGTCCAAAACAATGTGCATTAGTAGGTCTTAGTGGTATAAATGATGAATATCATTTTAAACTATTAGATAAAGATGCTGAAAAAGAACAACTAGAAACAAAGTTTGTTACAGCGTTTTTAAATGCTAAAAAAATAGAAGATGATAAATATAAAACAAAAGTATTTAAAACAACAGCAGAAAATTGGATAACAAATGCAATTTCAGATGATATGAAAAAAGCAGAAGATATAAGAAGTATGCTTAATTATACATTAAAAGAAAAAGAAGAAATAAATGTTGAGGAATTTGTTCAAAATAATATAATCGATAAAGATTTAAAAGAAAGTTTCAAAGAACACATGGAAGACAAAGGATTAACTGAAAACTTTTCAGTTGATAAAAAATGGGTTGAAAAGAAACTTAAAAAGAGAAGTATAAAAACAGATAATGGATTTGATATAAAAGCAAATTTATCAGATTTTGAAGACCCTATGAAATATAGTGTTAGAAAAAATGAAAATGGTACATTCGATATAGTAATAAAAAATATATCTTTCTATGAAGAAAAATAATTTTACATAAATTTCATTTTATGGTAGTTATTCGAAGTTGCTTTTTACTCTATTAAAATAATGTTAGATTATGTTATAATTACGTGAAAGCATAAAGGTATAGAGGTTCTAATTTAGATTAATAGGGAAGCTAGGTGAGATTCCTTCGCAGCCCCCGTTACTGTGATGCTGACTATTTATTCGATAACCACTGCTATTTTGCGGGAAGGTGAATAAATGGGATGAAGCTAAGCCAGGAGACCTGCCTTATATACAATAAGAAAATCTTCGGGGTGGAGAATTTTACTTTAAAATAAGAACGGTATTTTAAAAGAAAAACTAACCTTGTGTTAGTTTTTCTTTTTTTGCAAAAGATACATATAATTTATAATTTTGAAAAATAATATCGTAAAAGCATAACAAAATGTTATTGCTTATTTTAAAATTTAGTTACAAAAAAAATTGTAATTCTGCTATAATCATAAAATATATGGAGATTATAGTCAAATTATGGTAAAACCCTGGCTGGATTAATCTTGATATAAGCTTTAAAAATTTTAAAAAAGGTATATGAGGAGGAATTCATATGAAAAAGAAATTATTATCAATTTTACTATGTTTAACACTTATATTTTCTGTTGGGTGTAGTAAAGGCGAAAGCGAAAAAACAATAACTGACAGAGCTGGTAACGAAGTTAAAGTTCCAACAAAAATCGAAAAAATTATATCTACTGCACCATCAAATACAGAAATATTAGTTGGGTTGGGATTAGCTGATAAAATTATAGCAGCAGATACATACTCAGAAGGAATTGAAGGTTTAAGCAAAGACACTAAATTAATGGACTTCCAAAATCCAGATGCAGAAGCAATGGTTGAGTTAGATCCAGATATAGTAATAGCTTCAGGATATAACCAAGTAGGTTCATCAGAAGATCCATATAAATCAGTAAGTGATGCAGGTATACCTGTTGTATATATACCAAGTAGTAGCAGTATAGACGGTATATATAAAGACATAGAGTTCATAGCTGAACTTGTAAATGAAAAAGATAAAGGAAATGAAATAATCGATTCTATGAAAAAAGATGTAGAATCAATAAAAGAAATAGGCAGCAAAATAAAAGATAAAAAGACAGTTTATTTTGAAATAGGTCCAGCACCAACATTATACAGTGTAGGAAAAGACACATTCATAAATGAAATGATACAAATAATAGGTGCAAAAAATATATTTGCAGATAAAGATGCTTGGATATCACCAAGTGAAGAAGCTGTAATAGATGCAAATCCAGATGTTATATTAACTAACGTTAACTATGTAGAAAATCCAACAGAAGAAATAATGAGTAGAACTGGATGGGAAAACATAACTGCAGTAAAAGATAAAGCAGTATATTCTATAGATGCAAACTCATCTTCAAGACCAACACAAAATATAATAAAAGCTTTAAAAGAAATGGCAAAAGCTGTATACCCAGATGAATACAAAGACAAATAGAACAAAGTGTGCAATTAGTATACTTATACTTATATTTATTATTTATATTGGAACTTCCATTGGGAGTTCCAATATTAGTATGTTAGACACTATATCTATAATCGCAAATAAATTGATAAATATACCTCTTAGAGACGGTGTAATGCCAAAGGACGTATCTATTATATGGAAGATTAGGTTGCCTAGGGTTTTATTGGCGTTTTTAGTAGGAGGGTGTTTGGCTACTAGTGGTGCAGTTGTACAATCGATATTAAAAAATCAACTAGCATCACCATATACATTAGGTGTATCATCAGGTGCATCTTTAGGAGCAGGTCTTGTAATTGTAACAGGAGTAACAATTCCTGTAATAGGAGGTTTTACACTTCCGTTTGTTGGATTTATATTTGGACTTTTTACAGTTTATTTAGTTATATTATTTTCTAGTAAAATTGACAAAACCATGTCCAATAATACAATAATATTAGCGGGGATGGTTTTTTCTTTATTTGTCAATGCCTTACTTACAACTTTAACTGCGATGTTTTCAGAAGACTTAAAGAGTATAGCACTTTGGCAAATGGGAAGCTTTGCTATGAGAGGTTGGACATATGTATGGCTTATAATTCCATTTTGCTTAGTCGGTATGATAGGCATACTTAGATACACAAAAGAGATGGATATACTTACTTTTGGAGAAGAACAAGCCCAATCTGTAGGTGTAGATACATCAAAAGTAAAGACAAAACTATTTGTATTTTCAGCAATATTGACAGGAGGAGCAGTATCTCTTAGTGGTACAATTGGATTTGTAGACTTGATAGCTCCTCATGTTGTTAGAAAAATATTTGGATCTAATCATAAATATGTAATACCGATGACATTTATATTTGGAGGATGTTTAATGGTAATTACAGATTTGATTGCACGAAGTATTTTTGACTCAACTGAATTACCAGTAGGGGCGGTGACTGCTATTATAGGAGCACCATTCTTTGCTTATGTTTATTTTAAAAAGGCGAGTTGATAATTATGTTAGAAATTAAAAATCTTTATAGTGGATATGATGAAAAAGATATATTAAAAGATATAAATTTTAAAGTTAAAAATGGAGAAAATTTATGTATAGTTGGTCCAAATGGATGTGGAAAAAGTACACTTCTAAAATCTATTGCTAATCTTTTAGAATATAGAGGAAGTGTAATGATTGATGATGAGGAAGTATCATCTATGGATAGAAAAGAATTTGCAAAGAAAGTTGGACTTATGAGCCAAATTACTCAAATTTATTTTCCATACACAATTTACGATACTGTAGCATTAGGTAGATATGCTTATAGCAAAGGGGCATTTAGTAAATTATCTAAACAAGATGAAAAAATCATATTAGATAGTATAAAAAAAGTCGGACTTTTAGATATAAAAGATAAGCTTATTACTGAACTTTCAGGTGGGCAAATACAAAGAGTTTTCTTGGCTAGAGTATTCGCTCAAGACCCAGATATTATACTACTTGATGAGCCTACAAACCACTTGGACTTAAAAAACCAAATAGATTTATTAGAAAATCTAAAAGAATGGATTAAGGTAAATAATAAAATCGTAGTAGGAGTACTACACGATTTAAATTTAGTTCAATATTTCGCAGATAATGTGCTTATGTTGAAAGATGGACAAATAGTAGCTTATGGAGAGCCACAAGAAGTATTAAATAATCCTATCTTAAACGAATTATATGGAATCAATATAAAAGAGTTTATGTTAGATATTTTAAAGAAATGGGATAGACCATCTATTACAAAAAAGCATATAATTAAATAAATATTTTACTAAAAAGACTAGCTTAATAAACTAAGCTAGTCTTTTTATTTGTATATGTTATTAATTTAAAAGATTAGTTTTAAATATTAAAGTAGAAAATCTATAAAAGCAGGGACTTGTTTTTCCCAACTAGCTTCATTATGTTCTCCACCAGGAACTAATCTAGGATAACATATAGCTCCTTTAGATTGAAGTGTATGGCATAACTCTAACATATAAGAAGTAAAGTCAACTAATTTATTATTTTGTTCTAATTCATTACTTCCTATACTCATAAAGAACTTGCTACCCCTTTGAGAGTCGTTTTGTACTGCTTCTGCTATTAATTTATCATAGCAAAATTCAAATGAAGGAGATAAACACGCACATTTTGAGAATATATGAGAGTATTTAATTCCAGCATATGTTGCCATTAATCCACCTAAAGAGCTTCCACCGATAAGCGTATTTTTTTTATCGGGTTTTGTTCTGTACTCAGAATCAATCATAGGTTTTATTACATTTACCATCCAATTTAAATAAGCATCTCCCTTGCCTTCAATAAACTCACCATTATAATTATCTAAATTATAAGGAGAGTATTCTGAGACCCTCTCATTGCCTTCAAAACTGCATTGAATACCTACGACAATTAATTGTACATTATTAGAATCTAAATATTCTTTCATACCCCATGATTTACCGAAAGCAGCTTCTTCATCAAAGAATAAATTATGCCCATCGAACATATAAAGCACAGGATATTTTTTTCTTCTTTCATTGTAATCATCTGGAAGATAGATGTTTATAACTCTACTACCAGAAAACACACCTTCCATCTCAATATACTTTTTTTCTATCATCAGTAACCACCTCATGTATATTTTAATTTATTATTTAATATACCATAATTTGGAAAATAAATGTATACAAAATATACAGAAAGATAAGTTTATACATATAAAATAGAATATATGACAAAAAATACGAAAATATAACATATAAAAAATAGGTATTTTAAGAAATTATGTATTATAAAGTCATCAAAATTGAGATCGAAGGTTTACATATTGATAAATAAAAAATTGTAAAATAAAAAGCTATAGGAAATAAACGTTTATTTTCTATAGCTTATTTTTTAACTTCTGAAATATAGAAGTCTTTATTATTTATTTTCTTCAATGTAATTCACTATATCGCCGATAGTTTTGAATTCTTCAGCGTCTTCTTCAGCAATTTCTATATCATATTTATCTTCTAATGCCATGATTACTTCAACTGCATCTAAAGAATCAGCATTTAAATCATCTTTCAGAGAAGTATCTAAAGTTAACTCATCTAAATCGTCTATGCTTAATTGCTCTGCTATTATGTCTCTTATTTCTTCAAACATTTCATACCTCCAACTGTATTGAATAATTAAATTTTTAATAGTAGTTTAATATAATAGTAATTAATTTTCAATATATATTTAGAAAATAGTAGAATTATTTTTAAATTCTATAAATAGTAATTTTTTTTAATATAATATCCCAAGTTGAATATACTATATAAAAATAAATATATTTTCAATATATATTATGAAAATATAAAAATTTAATAAAAGTAACTTATCAATACACAAAATCATATATTAAACATAGAAAAACCTTTTTATTTAGGGGGAGAAGCTATGGCAAAATTAGAAGATACTCTTTCAAGATTTTTTGGAGATTGTGGACTTGATTTTAATGGTGGAATTTTAATTATAATTGTTTTAGTATTTTTGTTGTTATGTACAGACTTTTTGGATGATATATTTGACGATGATAATATCTGGATTTGGGTTATATTAATAATTTTACTATTATTTAATTTTGATGATGGATGTTGCTGCTAATAAAATATTTAATAAAAAAGTTAGTTTTTGGTAAAACATCATAAACTAACTTTTTTTACTTTATCATGTTGTAAAACAGTGACATATTTGTTACATTATTACTATTTAATAAAGAAACATAAAATGTTATAATATGTATTGAAATGTAGGATGTTTATAATATTAAGAGGGGGAGTGATTTAAATAAGACTCAAAAAGAAAGTCAAGAGAACTCTAATTGTACTTGGACTTGCAGTTACGGGATTAATTATTACAATTTCTGCAAAGGCTTTAAATGCTCCAGATGCCACAGAAGATCAACAAGTGGCCCAAGGTGTAGAAGCTATAAAACAATTAGAAACTCAAGATGTAGTACAGGTTGAAGAGCAAATAGAAAATATCAAAGCTCAGCATGGAATAAGTGAACAAGTATCAAGTGTAAATACAAATGATACTTCAGCATCAGTAGACTATAAGAAAAAGTTTTCGACATCAGTTATAGCTGGCGACTCAAGAGCTGAAGGAATATCTGCCTACGGAGTATTAACTCAAGCCTCTGTAGTTGCACAAAAAGGTAGAAGTCTTTCAACCGCTGTACAAAATGGTGATATAGACACAGCTATAGGAATGTATCCAAAGAATATGTTTTTAACATATGGAATAAACGATGTAGTAGGCGTTCAAAGTAGTGATGCATTTATTAAATTATATGGAGAGGTTATAGATAAAGTTAAATCTAAATTACCTAACTCAAGCATATACGTCTGTTCAATACTACCAGTTACAACAGCCGCAGCGAATAAACAACCAAATCTTAAAAATATAGCTCAATGGAATCAAGATTTAAAACAATTATGTGAAGAAAAAGGCGTAAAATTTATCGATGCTAGTAGCATTATGTCAGAAGGTAACTATGAACCTGATGGTATACATTTCGGAGTTACTTGTATAAAAAAATGGTTAGATTTATTTATACAACAAGCCAACTTATAGGAATCTAGAGAGGGTTAATAATAAAGATGAAATTAAAAAAAACAATAACAACTATCGTATCTGTAGTATGTGCATGTACAATTTTAACTGGATGTACAAAAGTTAACGATAACTTAACAGCAAAAGATATACAAAAATCGATAGAAGAAACAGGGCTTGTCGAAAATATGGAAGAGACAGGTACTAAGGGATTAAAAAGATATTACGGCTTAAATGCAGGCGATTTTGACAGTGTAGTATTATATACTCCTGAATCATCTATGGAAGTAGATGAAATGTTAATTGTAAAAGTAAAAGATAAATCACAAATAGACTCTTTAAAAGACACAATTGACAATAGAGTAAATTCACAACTTCAAAGTTTTGGAAGTTATGGACCACAACAATGCGCGTTATTAAATGACTATGAATTAAAGTCAGAAGGAAAATATGTATTTTTTGCAGTATCAGAGAATGCAGAACAACTAAAAGAAGCTTTTAAAGAGGCAGTAAAACAATAGAGGGAGGCGATTAAAATAGTATTCAGTAGTATTATATTTTTGTTTACATTTTTGCCAATAACATTATTACTATATTATGTTAGCCCTAGAGTATTAAAAAATTCGATTTTATTACTAGCTAGTTTAATTTTCTATGCATGGGGAGAGCCTATATACGTATTTTTAATGATAGGTACAATCTTAATAGATTATTTACTTGCAATTTTAATAGATAGAAATAGAGATGATTACAGTAAGTGTAAATGGATATTTATACTTACTATTATTTTGAACGTAAGTATATTAGGATTTTTTAAATATTTTGGATTTTTCGTTAATAACATAAATAGTATATTTAATTTAAATATTCCTTTTGAAGGATTAGCACTTCCAATAGGGATATCGTTCTATACATTCCAAGTATTATCTTATATAGTAGATGTTTACTTAGGAAAAGTTGAAGTACAATATAACTTAATTAATTTTGCAACATACGTTACAATGTTCCCACAATTAGTTGCGGGACCTATAGTTCAATACCAAACTATAGAAGAACAATTAAATACTCGTCAAGAAAGCGTATTTAAATTTGGAGAAGGTGTTGAAAGATTTATACAAGGTTTAGGAAAGAAAATTTTACTAGCTAATAATATAGGGATGTTATGGACAACTATTTCGTCACTAGAATTATCTTCTATATCTGTCCTTACTGCATGGCTAGGTATAATAGCTTATACTTTCCAAATATACTTCGACTTCAGCGCTTACTCAGACATGGCGATTGGATTAGGAAAAATGTTTGGATTTGAATTTATGGAGAACTTTAACTATCCATATATATCAAAGAGTGTTACTGAGTTTTGGAGAAGATGGCATATATCTCTAGGAACTTGGTTTAGAGAGTATATATACATACCTCTAGGTGGAAATAGAGTTAGTGTACCAAAACAAATTAGAAATATATTTGTAGTTTGGGCGCTTACAGGTTTATGGCATGGAGCGAATTGGAATTTCGTAGTATGGGGATTATACTACGGTATTTTATTGTTAATAGAGAAGTTTGTTTTAAAATCTTTCTTAGAAAAAGTGCCAGACAGCATAAAACATACTTATACAATGTTATTTGTAATAGTAGGATGGTTATTCTTTGCAAGTGAGGATCTTGGATTTGCACTTGATTACTTAAAAATAATGTTCTTTGCATCAGGAAATACAATAGTAGATACAGCAGGAATTTATTATTTATACACTAATATAGTGATGTTTGCGATACTTATAGTATTCTCAACACCTATTATAAAACGTACATTAGAAAGTCTTGCTCAAAAATATAGAGATAAATTAATAAATCCATCATTAGTTATATATGGTTTAGTTTTATTTTTAGTTACAGCTTATTTAGTTAATGAAACTTATAATCCATTCTTATATTTTAGATTTTAAAGGTGGTGGGAAATATGACTGAAGCATATAAAACAAAAAATAGAAATATAAAAAATAGACCTAAAAAGAACAAGCCAAAACATAAACATAAGCTTGGCAAAAAATATTGTATATCACTGTCAGCATTATTTATATGTTATATGGCATTCTTTGTCGTAGTAAATACTTTTGGAGAAAAAAGAAGTTTCTCAGAAACTGAAAATAGAGTACTTCAAACAAAACCTAGTTTTTCAATAGAAAAATTGTTAGAAGGAAGATTTATAAGTAAATATGAAGATTATAAAGTAGACCAATTTTATAATAGAGACTTTTGGAATGATGTAAAAGTAAAAGCAGATAAATTACTACTAAAAAAAGAATCTAATGGAGTTTATTTAGGTAAGGATGGTTATTTATTAGATCAATTTGATAAACCTAATGAAGAAAATGTGGCTAAAAACTTAGAAGCTATAAATACATTTGCTGAAAAATACAAAAATGTAAAACAGTATATGTTGATATCACCGACAGCTGTTAACATACTTGGCTCTAATCTGCCTATGGCAGCACCAGCACAAAATCAGCAAGAGTATATAGATAATTATGCCCAAAAATTAGATTCAAATATAAAATTTGTCGATACTTATACAACATTACTTGAGCATAAAAAAGAAGATATATTCTATAGAAGTGACCATCACTGGACAAGTTTAGGAGCATTTTATTCATATCAAAAACTAGCAGATGTTATGGATTTAAGCAAAAAAGATAGTGATGATTATGATATAGAGTTAGTATCTAATTCTTTTGTAGGTGCATTATCGTCTGAAAGTGGATACAAAACAAAAAAAGACAAGGTAAAAGTATATATACCTAAAGATGAAAACGACAAAGTAGTAGTTAATTATGAAGAAGAACAAAAGAAAACAGCTACTTTATATGAAAGTGAGAAATTAGAAGAAAAAGATAAGTATCAAGTATTTTTAGGTGGAAATCATCCACTTGTAAAAATCAATACTGCATCAACAAGTGGCAAAACACTGCTTATTTTTAAAGATTCATATGCAAATAGTTTTGTTCCATTTTTAACATCTCATTTCAGTAAAATTATATTAGTTGACCCAAGATACTATTATGAAGATATAGATGAGCTTATGAAGTCAGAAAATGTAGATGAAGTATTATATCTATATAATGCAAATACATTCTTTAGTGACTCAACTTTAGCGCCAGTATTAAACAACGAATAACATTAAATAACTAAAAATGATAAATTTTGTAACCTTTCGACTTTTATCTGCATAATATTTAGTAAATAAATAATATATTTATTAATATCTAAAAAGGGAGAGGAATATAATGCAAGAACAAAATTTATCAAGATTTTTTGGTGGGGGTTTATTTAATTTCTTTGATGAAGATTTCTTCGGAGGTTTCTTCTTAATAATAATTATATTATTATTAATGGTTGGAGACGACTTAATAGAATGGATAGCATGTAACCCAGAAATGTTAATTTGGATAATAATCTTAGTATTATTATTTAGTTGCTTTTAATTTTTAATTAGCTAATTTTAAACTATCTATATATTAAAAAATAGATTTTTAAGAAATAGGTAACAAATAAATATTTTTATCATAATATATAATAGAGCATAAAGACCTTTATCATTAGAATATGATGGAGGTCTTTTTTGATATATCAATCAAGGAGGGATTTTTATGAATCGTAAATTATCCAGAATGTTTGAATGTATCGGAGGTAGTGGATGGTGGATTATAATTTTATTTTTCCTATTTTTAGTCTTCCAAGAATGTTTTGTAGATATCTGCTTAAGCGACTGGATACCATTTTTAATTCTACTTCTAATCGTTTGTTCATGCGATTGTGATGATAATGACTGCTACGATAATTACCAAAATGGATACACTTGTGGATGCTAAAAAAACTTAGAGATAAATATTTTAAACATTATCACAAATTAACACTTTTGCATATTATAAGTTAAGAGCAAAAGCTCAAACATCAACAGGAGGTAAAAAAAATGTTAGACAGATTATTTGGAGAAGATGGATTCTTTGGAGCAGGAGCATGGTGGATAATAGTATTATTCTTCTTATTCCTAGCATTTGGAGAAAGCTGGGTAGACATCGACATAATGGCATGGATACCATTCTTAATAATATTATTAATATTATGTAGCTGTGGTGGAATATTATAATTTTAAAATAGGGGGAATAGAAAAATGTTAGATAGATTATTTGGAGAAGGCGGATTCTTTGGAGCAGGAGCATGGTGGATAATAGTATTATTCTTTTTATTCTTAGCATTTGGAGAAACTTGGGTAGATATTGATATAATGGCATGGATACCATTCTTAATATTATTATTAATAGCTTGTTCATGTGGCGGATTCTTCGGTGATGGTATTGGAGGATGTGGCTGCTAGTTTCAAATTGAGATTTTATAGAACATAGTCACTGTATAAAATTTATTTTAGGAGAAGGTTGATTTTGAATTGGCCTTCTTTTTTAATTCTAAGGAAAATTTATTTATATATAAAATATTAAAATAGAGTAATTTATATATAGACCTGTATTTACTAAAATTTCATAATATATACATATTTTTTTGTACATTTACTATTTACGGGATTTTAAAAATAGTATAAATTATTAATATAGGTACATATTTTAAATTATATTAATAAAATAAGTAAAGAAAATAGGATATATATTGTATTCAAATAAATAAACTTTTAAATATCATAAGCATAGATATTGCAAAAAGTATAAATAATATATTTATAAAAATCAAAAAGTATGTTACAATTAATTTTTAATATTATGAAACGAGAATAAAATAAGGAGGAAAAATAATGAAAAATAACGTTACAATAAAAGACGTTGCAAAATTAGCTGGAGTTTCAATATCTACAGTTTCAAGAGTAATAAATGACTCAAAGCCAGTTACGGATGAAGTTAAACAAAGAGTCTTAGATGTAATAAAAGAAACAGGATATGTTCCAAATCCTCTTGCAAGAAGTTTAGTTACTAAGAAAAGTAAGTTATTAGGTGTTATAGTACCAGAAGTATCAGATTCATTCGTAAATGAAATTGTAAATGGTATAGAATGCGTTACAAAAATGTACGGATATGATATATTATTAGCAAATACATATTCTGAGAAAAAGCAAGAGTTAAAGAGTATAGATTTATTAAGAGCAAAACAAGTTGAAGGGATAGTTATGATTTCATGGACGTTAGATGAAGACCATATACAATCAATCAACAATAGTGGTATACCTGCAACTTATATAAGTAAAACAGCTCAAACTTTCGATGTATATACAGTAAGTACTAACAATGAAGATGCTACTTATGATATGACAAAATATCTAATAGATAAAGGACATAAAGATATAGCTCTTATAATGACTAGTGAAGCTGATACTATACTTGAAACAGAAAGAAGAAGAGGATACGAAAGAGCATTAACTGATAATAATATAAATGTAAATCCAGATATAATAAAATATGGAAATACTGATCATGATAGCGGATATAGAGTAATGTCAGACTTATTAGAAGAAGGTATAAAACCTGATGCAGTATTTGTGACAGGTGATGAGGCTGCTATAGGAGCTATAAATGCTATCTTTGATAAAGGTTATAATGTTCCAGAAGATATTTCTGTAGCAGGATTCAACAATACTAAGCTTTCTAAAATGTATCGTCCAAAATTAACTACAGTAGGTCAACCACTTTATGATATGGGAGCTGTAGCTATGAGAATGGTAATAAAAATGATAAATGATGAACCACTTGAAGAAAAGAAATTCGTTTTACCATATGAGATAATTGAAAGAGAAAGTGTAATCGAAAAAAAATAAAAAAGAAAATCCAACAGGCTTAAACTGGTGAATTTTAATTTTTTAAAATAACGGCATAATTTACAGCAATGTAACTTATGCCGTTTTTTAATTCTAAGGAAATTATATCCATCTTAATAATGTATGAGATGAGAATTGCTCTCACTATGTGATATAATTGGCAAGGGTTTATGCAAGGTAAAAAAGACGGATGCAAAGAATGGCCTATAGAAGGTGAGTCATTGTTTTCTTATAGGGGTGAAGCATTGCCTTATATGCCTTTTGCTTACAAACATCCTGATTATTGGAAACTTATAAAATCAGAAAGTAAACGAACTGGAGATATGATTAATTCATGGAAATTATTTGATGATTCGGAAAAAGCTCATCCACTTAAGGAAGAAGAAATGATTAAGGTTGAAAATATAAAGGGAGATCTTCTACTTATAGGAGCATCTGATGATGTTTTGTGGGATACTGTTAGGTATATCAGACATATGGAAGAAAGGCTAAAAAATACAAATCATGAGTGTAATGTTATAGTTGCAACTTACGAGCATGGTACACATTTTATATTTCCAGAAAGCATGCTTAAAAAAATGATTCCGGTCTTTTCTGGCATATTTGTCAAATTAGCATTTAAAGAAGCGAGAAAGTATCCTGATGAGTGTAAAAAAACACGCATAGATATCGACAAAAAAGTCAGAAAAGCAATCGAAAAATGGAAAGAAAGATAAATACATAAAATAAAAAATTAATAGGCAATAGCTCTTTTTAAATAGAATATGATTTTTTAAAAAGAAGAAATACTTTTTAATTTTTCCTTTTTATATTTAGTTGGCGACAAATCCATAACTCTTTTAAATATTTCTGTGTAATAACTGGCGTTTGAAAAGCCGACATTTTCTGAGATTTCGGTGATATTTAAATTATCGCTTAAAAGAAGAGGTATACTTTTTTTAATACGATAATTTAAAAGGTATTCAAAAGGAGTTTGTTTGGTCGCCTTTTTGAAAAATCTGCAGCACTCGCTTTTACTTATATTGCATGATTCTGAAATATCATAAAGTGTTATTTTGTTTTGATAATTGCTATGTATAAAGTTGAGTATTTTAGAAAGTCTTATAATATCGTTTGAATTAAAGATTTGTTCATCTTGTAAAATAGAGCTGACCTCATTAAAAAATAATGACCACATTTCACATATTTTGCTTTTGACTAATAATTCATAACAAGGTTTCTTTTCATAAAATATATTACTTGCTTGAAGTATTATAGATATAATATTTTGGTGAATTTTATTTTTAGAATCTAAGAAAAATGCCGGACATTGAGTAGAATTTTCAATTATATCAATATACTTAGTTTTTATTATACTTTCTTCATGGCCAAAAATAAAATTTGGTCTAAACATAAGTGCCAAAAATGCACAGTCTTTATTATTATAGCCTTTAGCAGTATGCAATGTATGAGAATTTATAAATAATCCATCTCCCTTTTTCATATTGTATATCTTGTCATTAACTCTATACTCCATAGAGCCTTCTAAAATTATAGAAAAAGTCATTTCATAATGCCAGTGATAATCTAAAAATCCATATTCATAAGCAAATAAGGTATTATAATCGAAATCAATAGGAAAAGTATAATCACCATACTGTTTCTTTTCTAATAGATTGTTTGCAACAATTATTTTTCTCTTCATAACAATCCCTCCTAAAATATAATGAACTTTTAGCGCAATATAGTTATAGAAATTGATAAAATCCTTATAGATATAATTTATATTATTAATTATACTTATAACATAACACCCTAGCAAGTCACGTAAAGAATAATTCAAATGTCAGAAATTTTCAGCCTAAAATTAATATTTGTTTAGTAAATCTATAAAAAATCTATAAAATTTTCATTGTATAAAATAAAAATTAAGGAGGTCTTAAATATGAGCGTAATTAAATTGGACGGATATAATTTATCTTTAGAAGATTTAATTAAAGTCAGTAGATTTAATCACAAAGTTGAGCTTACAGAAAATGCAGTTGAAAGAATAAAAAAATCGAGAGCCATAGTTGATGACTTAGTAGAAAACGAAAAAGTCTCTTATGGTATAACAACTGGATTTGGAAAATTTTCAGATGTAGTCATATCTAAGAAAGATACTCATAAACTTCAAATCAATTTAATAAGAAGTCATGCATGTGGTGTTGGAAATCCTCTTTCAGAAGAAATCGTAAGAGCTATGATGTTGCTTAGAATAAATGCATTATCAAAAGGATATTCAGGTATAAGACTTGAGACACTACAAATTTTAATAGATATGTTAAATAAAGGTGTTCATCCAATAGTACCAGAAAAAGGCTCTCTTGGTTCTTCTGGAGATTTGGCTCCACTTTCTCATATGGTTCTAACTATGATAGGAGAAGGAGAGGCTATATATAAAGGTGAAAAAATGTCTTCTAAAGATGCACTTGAAAAGGCAGGTATAAAACCTTTAGAGTATTTATCTTCAAAAGAAGGACTTAGTTTAAATAATGGAACTCAATGCATGACAGCAATTGGGGCAATAACTGCCTATGATGCTATAAACTTAATGAAAACTGCAGATATAGCACTTGGCCTTACTATGGAAGGTTTAAATGGTATAACTTGTGCTATGGATGAAAGAGTTCATTTAGTAAGACCTCATAAAGGACAATTCAATACAGCTAAAAATGTATTAGAAATATTATATGGTAGTGAAATGACTACAGAACAAGGTGAACTTCGTGTACAAGATTCTTATACTTTAAGATGCTCACCACAAGTTCATGGTGGATGCAAAGATGCGCTTGACTATGTAGTTAAAAAAATAGAAATAGAAATGAACTCTGTAACAGACAATCCTATAATATTTCCTGGTGAAAATCAAAAAATTATATCTGGAGGTAACTTCCACGGAGAACCTATGGCACTTGCCTTTGACTTTTTGGGAATAGCTTTATCAGAAATTGCTAATATATCAGAAAGACGACTTGAAAAGATGGTAAATCCAGCACTTAGTCACGGTCTTCCTGCGTTTTTAGTTAACGAAGGCGGAGTTAACTCAGGATTTATGATAGTTCAATATAGTGCAGCATCATTAGTATCTGAAAATAAGGTACTTTCTCATCCAGCAAGTGTAGATTCAATACCATCTTCAGCAAATCAAGAAGATCATGTTTCTATGGGGACTATAGCATCGAGACACGCTAGAGATATATTAGATAATGCTAGAAAAGTATTAGCTATGGAAATACTAGCATCAGCACAAGCTATAGACTTAAGAGGAAAGAAAAAACTAGGAAAAGGCACAGAAGAAGCATATAAAATTATAAGAGAGAGAACGCCTTTTGTAGATAAAGATAGAATAATGTATAAAGATATAAATATTTGTGAAGATATTATAAAAGAAAATTTATTAGTAAAAGCAGTAGAAAAAGCTATAGGAAAAAAATTATTAGTAGGTGAAGAAATAGTTAGCGATTTAAAACTTTAATTTACACAGGAAAATTTAAGGGGGAATTTAAATTGAATAATTTAAATATAAGAAATGAAGAGATAAATAAAGCTTTAACTATCAAACTCGACAAAATTCCAGATAAAATTCCAGCATTTCAAGAACATATAAGAAGAGCACCTAAACGCGAATCAAAATTGACAAATTCAGATATAAAACTAGCATTAAAAAACGCTTTAAGATACATACCACAACAATATCACGAACAATTAGCACCCGAATTTTTAGATGAATTATTAACATATGGACGAATTTATGGATATAGATTTAGACCAGAAGGAAAAATATATGGAAAACCAATAGATGAATATAAAGGAAAATGTATAGAAGGTAAGGCATTTCAAGTTATGATAGATAACAACCTTGACTTTGATGTAGCGCTTTATCCTTATGAATTAGTTACATACGGGGAAACAGGACAAGTATTTCAAAATTGGATGCAATATCAACTTACAAAAAAATATTTAGAAGAACTTACTCAAGATCAAACTTTAGTGCTACATTCTGGTCATCCAGTAGGGCTTTTTAAATCTAAACCAGATGCACCAAGAGTAATTCTCACAAACTCTCTAATGATAGGTATGTTTGACAATCAAGAAGAGTGGAAAAGGGCAGTTGCAATTGGTGTTGCAAATTACGGTCAAATGACGGCTGGCGGTTGGATGTATATAGGTCCACAGGGAATAGTTCATGGTACATATTCAACAATATTAAATGCAGGTAGATTAAAACTTGGTATACCTAAAGATAAAAACTTAAAAGGAAAATTATTTGTAACTTCAGGTCTTGGCGGGATGAGTGGAGCCCAAGGTAAGGCAGTAGAAATTGCTGGTGGAGTTGGAGTAATAGCGGAAGTAGATTCATCGAGAATAGAAACTAGATATACCCAAGGGTGGATTAGCAAGGTTACACAAAGTCCAAAAGAAGCATTCGACTTAGCAAAAGTAGAAATTGAAAAAGGGGAAGCCTGCGCTATAGCATTTCATGGGAATATAGTAGATTTACTTCAATACGCAGTAGATAATGATATACATATTGATTTACTGTCAGACCAAACATCTTGCCATGCACCTTATGATGGAGGATATTGTCCACAAGGAATCACTTTTGAAGAAAGAACAGAACTTTTGGCAAATGACAAAGAAAAATTTATAGAATTAGTAGATAAAACTTTATTAAAACATTTTGAATTAATAAAGATATTACACGACAAAGGCGTTTACTTCTTTGACTATGGTAATAGTTTTATGAAAGCTGTATATGATGCAGGCGGAAAAGAAATCTCTAAAAATAAAATAGATGAAAAAGATGGATTTATATTCCCATCTTATGTTGAAGATATACTAGGTCCTCAATTATTTGATTTTGGATATGGACCATTTAGATGGGTTTGTTTAAGTGGAAAGCATGAAGATTTAATAAAAACTGACCATGCTGCAATGGAATGTATAGACCCAGAAAGAAGATATCAAGATAGAGACAACTGGATATGGATTAGAGATGCAGAAAAGAATAACTTGGTAGTAGGAACACAGGCGAGAATACTATACCAAGATGCAATTGGAAGAACTAAAATAGCACTTAAATTTAACGATATGGTAAGACGTGGCGAAATTGGACCAGTTATGATGGGAAGAGATCACCATGATGTATCTGGAACAGATTCACCATTTAGAGAAACTTCAAACATAAAAGATGGAAGCAATATAATGGCAGATATGGCGACTCACTGCTTTGCTGGAAACTGTGCAAGAGGAATGAGTTTAGTGGCTCTCCATAACGGCGGAGGAGTTGGAATTGGTAAAGCTATTAATGGTGGCTTTGGTATGGTTCTAGATGGTTCACAAAGAGTTGATGACATACTTAAAACTGCTATGCCATGGGATGTTATGAGTGGTGTTGCAAGACGAGCTTGGGCTAGAAATGACAACTCTATAGATACAGTAATCGAATACAACAAGATGTGTGAAGGAAAAGATCATATAACATTACCATTCTTAGTTGATGATGATTTAATTGAAAAAACAGTTGGAGATAAAAAGTTTTTTTAAATAAGACTTAAGTAAGTTAAATATATTATGTATAAAAATATTATCCTAGCTCAATAATACGATTTTGTTGGGCTAGGAATTTATATACAAGGAGGATAAGATTGTGGCTATAGTTCAATGTGTACCAAATTTTAGTGAAGGCAGGGATTTAGATAAGATAGAGAAAATAATTAATCCTTTAAGAGGAAAAGAAGGCGTAAAACTATTAAATTATGAAGCTGATAAAAATTACAATAGATTAGTAGTTACGATAATAGGAGAGCCCCAAAAGGTAAAAGATGCAGTATTTGAAGCTATAGGTGTGGCAAAAGATATTATAGATATGAATAAACATAAGGGACAGCACCCTAGATTTGGTGCTACTGATGTTTGCCCATTTATTCCTATAAAAGATATGGATATGGATGATGCTATTAAACTAGCTAATGAGCTTGGTGAAAAAGTCGCAAAAGAATATAAAATACCTGTATTTTTATACGAATGTGCAGCTACTAGAGGTGAAAGAGAAAACTTAGCAACAGTTAGAAAAGGAGAATTTGAAGGACTAGATAAAAAATTAGAAGATACTAATTGGACTCCAGATTATGGTGTTAATAAAAAACATAAAACAGCAGGAGCAATTGCTATAGGAGCTAGAAGACCATTAATTGCTTATAACATAAATCTAGATACTACAAATATTGATATAGCATCAAAAATAGCAAAAACAATTAGACATTCAAATGGTGGATATAGATATATAAAAGCGGGCCCTGTAGAAGTACCAGAGAAAAATATGACCCAAGTTACAATGAATTTAACAGACTATACAAAAACGAGTATGTACAGAGCGTTCGAGGCGGTAAAAATGGAAGTTAAAAGATATGGAGTAAATATTATAGGCAGCGAAATAGTCGGTCTTTGTCCTATGGAGGCACTTGTCGATGTGGCATCATATTATTTAGGGCTTGAAAATTTTACACTAGATAAAGTTTTAGAAACTAGTTTAATGGAATAAATTTTTAAATACTTGTATATAAAGCGGGGGAAGTACAATGAAAGCCGATTTGATTTTAAAAAATATTGGGAAATTAGTTACAATGCAGGGTTCATCAAATTTTAAAGTAAAAGAAGAGATGAATAACACTCAGATAATAGAAGATGCGTATATAGCAGTTAAAAACGGTAAAATACTAGCTATAGGAGTAGGAGATGTATTTGGAAATATTATTGGTCCAAATACACAAATACACGATGCACAGGGGCTTTTAGTAACACCTGGACTTATAGACTCACACACACATTTAGTTCATGGAGGTTCAAGAGAAAATGAATTTTCGATGAAATTAAATGGGATACCTTATATAGAAATTTTGAAAAATGGTGGAGGAATATTAAGTACTGTAAAATCTACAAGAGAATCATCAAAAGAAAAGTTATACCAAAAAGCTAAAAAAAGCTTGGATAGAATGTTAGAGTTTGGAGTAACTACAATAGAAGCAAAAAGTGGATACGGATTAGAATTAAATACAGAAATTAAACAACTAGAAGTAGCTAAACTATTAGATAAAACTCATCCAATAGACTTAGTTCATACTTTTTTAGGAGCACATGCTATTTTACAAGAGTACAAAGAAAATCATAAAGGATATATAGATATATTAGTAGATGAAATGTTGCCGAAAATAAAAAATATGGGACTGGCAGAATTTTGTGATGTATTTTGCGAAGAAGGAGTATTCAGTATAGAAGAAAGCGAGTGCATACTAAGTAGCGCAAAAAAAATGGGATATAAATTAAAAATACACGCTGATGAAATTGAGTCTTTAGGAGGAGCAGAGTTAGCAGCAAAATTAGGATGTATATCTGCAGATCATCTTATGGCAGCTAGTGATAAAGGCATAAAGATGATGGTAGAAAATAAAGTTGTGGCAAATATACTTCCTGCTACATCATTTAACTTAAATAAAAATTATGCTGATTGTAGAAAAATGATAGATATGGGAGCTATAGTGAGTTTATCAAGTGACTATAATCCGGGAAGTTGTCCTAGCGAAAATCTACAATTTGTAATGCAGTTGGGATGTCTATATCTAAATATGACTCCAAATGAAGTTCTTACATCAGTTACGATAAATGCAGCATATGCTATAGATAGAGCGGATGAAATAGGTTCACTAGAAGTTGGTAAAAATGCAGATTTTGTGGTATTTGACGCTCCTAATGTTGAATACTTAATGTATCATTTTGGCATAAATCATACCCAAAGAGTCTACAAAAATGGGAAATTAGTAGTTGATGATAAGGTTGCAGTTTATAATAAAAAACAATAAATATAAATAAGGTGTATAGGGGGGGAAAGATATGAAATTAATTGATATGAGCGTGGCTGATTTTACAAACGAAGTAGATTCAAATTCGCCAGCACCAGGAGGAGGTTCTGTATCAGCTTTAGCAAGTGATATAGGGGTTTCACTTGCAAGAATGATGGCTCATCTTAGTTTTGAAAAAAAGAAGTTTGAACAATTGGACGAAAAAACAAAAGAAGAGTTCAAAGCTAGATTTGATAAACTAGGAGAGATAAGAAAAGAGCTATCTACTTTAGTAGACAAGGATACAGAATCATTTAATGAATTTATGAAGGCAGTAAAAATGCCTAAAGAAACAGAAGAACAAAATAAATTGAGAGCTAAAGCAATACAAGAAGCTACAATATTTTCTATTGAGGTACCATATAAAACAGCAAGTCTTTCATTAGAAGCCTTAAGATTACTAGATTTTTTGATTAAAAATGGGAATCAAAACGCGATAACAGATATAGGCGTTGGGACTTTAATGCTATCAGCAGGTATGGAAGGCGCAATATTAAATGTAAAAGTAAATTTAGGACAAATTAAAGACAAACAAATTTATGATAAATATAGAGATGGATGCAAAGAAATACTATCAGAAGGCAATGAAATAAAAGATAATATAATTTCAAATATACATAAACAACTAGATTGATTATAAATTAAAAATATAGTTCTCTTTTTAAATTTATAATTTTACATATCACGAAAAAAGGTATTGAAAAGTTAAATTTCAATACCTTTTTATTATCCTATTATCCCTTTTTTACTCTTTTGACTTTTTTTACAGTTTTTTTGCCAGATGAGCTATGATGTGAAGCTGATTTTTTAGTTTTAGCTTTTTTAGAATTTATCTTATCTTGTATTTCTGCTTCAGATATTTTGTTCATAATAGAGTCTAGTTTTTGCTGTTGTTCTGGATTTAAAAAATTCTTAAATTTAGATACGACTTCTTCTTTCCCCTTTAAATTCTTACCGATGTTGATAAGTTCATCTAAAAGTTCATCTTCAGATTTGCCTTGATAGCTATTAGCTATATCTTCTATTTTATTTTTGTCGATATTTTTATCTTTTGCAAATTTCTCTAAAGTATCTTTGTCTATTTTATCTATTTTTTTCTTTGAATTTTTCATAGAAAACTCCTTTCTCAGCTTAAAAATAATGATTATATATAATTTATATGAGACTTCTAATAAAAGTTAATACTATAATTGAAAAAATATACATTAGTAAAAGATTTAATATATTCATATTATATGAAATGTTTATTAAAAAGTGAGAAGAAAATATACTTCTTAATTAAATATAATATATGGAAGATTTTAATCATAATATTATATATAGATATATTAATTAATAGGAACATTAACAATTAAAGAATCATATTTTAAAATATATGTTAAGATATTGTATGGATTATACCTATTATAAAAGGGGGGACTTGTATTGAACAATTTATTGTTGATACTTGGACTTTTAGCTCTGAGCAATGGAAATACGTCTTTGTTCGGTAATAAAGATAAGAATGTATCGAACGATAGTTTAAAGATAGATAAAAAAGATAATAAAAAATTAGTTCCAAAAGTAAAACAAAACAGTAAAAGCCATCAAAGCCAGAAATCTACTTCATCGTCAAATCCAAGGGGAAAAAAGATTAAAAAAATAAAAAAAATTAAAAAGAGTAGTAGGCATAAAAGTAATTCCATTGATAATGCTATAAAATATAATGTGGATGATTTAAAGACCGGAATAAAACTTATGGATTTAAATGAAGAAGATTTAGACAGGGGAATGGAGATTATAACAAGAACTAAGAAATATATGTCCTCTGAAGAACGAAAAATATTAATAAAGATGGAAAGTATATTAGATTTAGTTAAAGGAATTAAAAAATTAAATGATGTGGATATATTAGAAAAAGAAGATGAAAGTGAATTTTTTAGAAATATGGATGAAGAAGACAAAAAGAATATGATGATAAAAGAAATTTTAGAGGTATTTCCAGAAAAGAGAAAAGAATCAGTAGAAAAAGCAATAGACATGAAAAAGAAAATTGATTTATTTGCCGAGTTATTTTTACCAGAAGATGGAGAAGGCGGATTTTCACTAAGTTCCTTAGCAGATATAAGTAATTTAGGAAGTTCAAATAATATTAAATTATTAGGAAGTCTTTTGAGAGGGGATAATTTAGAAGAACAACAAAAAAGTGATGATATAGAAGATATGGAAGAATATGATGAAGATTATAATGAATATGATTATGAATATGGAGAATACTATGAAGAAGATGAAGATAGATATGATAAAAATAGATATGATTAAAATCTAGAAATTTCAACCGTAAATCAGATTTATAATATAAATTATATTTACATAGAAATTTTCTGAAAAGATTTTAAAAAATTTTCTAAAATTACCATAGAAAAAGACTTTAAATTTTTTAGATTTTGTTATATAATAGACATATAAAATCCTGAGGCATACGAATGGTGACCTTTAAATTCAACCGACAAATATTTTACGGGAGATTGGAGTTAGGTAGCGGAGTAAATATATCTTGTATTTATATAAGAAATTAGAAACTATCTACAGATCACCCACCTGGGAGGATTCTCGGGACTGAATTTATGGGCCCAACGGTGTTTTGGGATTTTATATTTTAATGATTAAAGTGAAGTTAAAAAGCTAAACCAAATTGGTTTAGCTTTTTTTGTATTTATATATTAATAAATTTAATTTTTTTATATTATTTAGATAAAAAAGAAATAAATTATGTTGAGAAATACAGTATTTTAGAGGATTATAGCTATATAAATAAAAAAAAGTAGAAATTTGTAACAACTTTGCGGAAATTACATATATATTTATTAAGAGTTTAAATAAAGCTCTAAATAAAATATATAAAATAAGGAGAGGGGATAAATGCCATACCAATATTATGAAAATCAATATTTAGAAGGTCAAATCATGCAAAATAGATCTCAAATCGCAGAAATCATGCAAAATAGATCTCAAATCGCAGGAAATCAATTTGCACAAGGTTACGTTCAACAACCAACTCAAGTAAGACAAGGACAAGTAAATAATTATGTTAACAATACAGCTAGCGTTGGAACTACACAAGCTGTAGAAAATGTAAATTATTATGACACTTATCATCATAGAATCAACAACTATCATACTATGAATACTAATCGTTATAGAGATCACTATGTAGATCATAATGTATATTACAATAATTCAAGAAATGTATATGATGGAGCAGACTATCATACAACATTTAATTATGTAGTAGACCCAGTATATGCATCTATAGGTTCAAGTACAGGTGGAGTAGTATCAGGATCAACTGGAACAATAGGATCAACAGGAACAATAGGATCAACTGGAACAACAGGATCAACTGGAACAACAGGATCAACAGGCTGTGGATGCAATAGACCACAACCACCATGCTGGAGCCCTTGCCAAGGTGGATCAACAGGATCAACAGGCTGTGGATGTGGATGCAATAGACCACAACCACGATGCTGGAGCCCTTGCCAAGGTGGATCAACAGGTAATACAGCTAGTTATAGAAGATTCCCAGGACAAAGCTATTAATTACTTGATATTTTAGTTAGTATAAAACCTTAATTATTTAGTACATAGGAATATAAGCGTAGATTATAACCTATAAAATTGGATATATTATAGTTAAAACACAGTAATAACTATGATTTCCTATGTGCTTCAATTTTTAACCAAGTTTTTTATTTAATACCTGTATGAAATATACAGGTATTTTTTTAATTCTAAGGAAATTATATTCCTTTCTTATTTCAAATTACATATCAAATAAGAACAATTAGCTCAGAATTTGCATAATATTTAGTATATTATATGAATCTCATATCGTATAATAGATAACTTATTTAGGGGGACAAAGAAATGCAAAATCTTAGAAAGAATAAAAATAAGGTTGTTACAACACAAATGATGGGGTTAAGTAATGAAGAAGCACTTGATAGAGATATGAATGAAGATATGGGTAGAGGATGCAAAACTAAACATTCTATGATGCAAAACAATAATTGCTGTCAAGAACCATGTAAAGAAGCAGAACTTTGTAATAATAATTGTGTAGATCCTTGCAAAAAACCTCAACATCATCATAAACAAGACCATTGTTGTGAAACATGTGAAGATACTATAAGTCAAAATTGTATAAAAAATACTTGTGATAACACATTATGTAGTTCACCACTTAATATACCAAGAGTATCAACAGCTAATACAATACCATATGCTATAGATGCTAATAGAATATTTGATACTATAGAATTCCAAACATTCCAAGATGCTAATGGAACAGGATTAGACTATACTTATGAAGTTATAGACGTAAATGGTATGGTTCCAAAAACTGGTCAAGGAAGAGTTACTGTAGAACAAATATGCTTTAATTATGACGAAATGGTAATATATCCAGGAAATACATCTTTAGAAGGATTTACAGTAGAAGAAGTGACTAATGATGCACCTTGTGAATCAAACTTTGATTATACTGTATGTGGAGAAAGAAATACAACTTGTTGTTCACAAGGATTAGGAACAACAACAAGATATAGACAAAGAGGATTAACTATACAAATAAATGGATTAGAAATAATTTTAAAATGTAAATGTGGATGCACAAAGATAAATGTATTAGTAGTTCCTACTACTAATTGTACAGTATTTAATTTTAATACATTATCAGCACAATTATCTGTTCCAGCAGATGGAAATTCATTTACTTTAAGACAAAACTATCAAACTCAATTATCAGTAGGTTGCGTTGGTACAGGATTAATAAGTAAAGAATGTGTTAATGGATGCACAACTTATAACTTCCAATTACCAGGTGGATTAGACTTAGTTCTTTGCTTACAAGAAGTAGTAAGTATATTAAAACAAGAACAAATAGTAGTACTTGGTTCTTCAAGTCAAGTTCAACCAAGAGTAGTTGATACTTTCTCTAAAGTATGCGACTTTAAACAATGTGGAGGTAACTCAAATAAAAATAACGCTTCAGCAAATAATTCAGGAAATAACTGCAACTGTCAAAGATAGTATTTCTTAATTTAATTTAATATATTTTAGGCAATAGAAATCTATTGCCTATTTTTAGTTTTTGTAAAAATATTAAAATCCTAAAATACTTAAAGTATTCATAGTTGTAAATAAATATAAATCTTTATAAATTAAATCATCATCTACATTGGAGTGTATATTAGTTCTTAGAAAATACTCGCTAACACTTGTTTCATCACACACAGGTTTGTTCCATGTTTTCCCAAAATCTTTAGAAAAAGAAGTGAACAACTTATCAAATGAGACCCACATACAATATAAAATAGAATTCTCCATTATCAAAGATGGAAAAGTATATAATGATGGCTCAGTTATAAAACAAGAAATATTTTGGACTAAGATATTATCTTTAACATTAAAATTTAAGTATTTTACAGAATATTGATCATTTGTATTTTCACAAAATACTAAATGATACATATCGCTATCTGGAATTTTTAATATATTTAAATATAATTTATTGCTAGCAGTATTTGTAAGTTGGATAGGATTGCTCCAACTCAAATTATTATAATCAAATGTAGAATAAAATACTTGTTCATAATTATCTACTAAATTTAAGTAAAATATAGTCGGAATATTATAGTTAAATACGATATAGAATTGGTTTAAAATATTGAAATTGACAAAATCTATTTGGTTTTCAATCCATTGGCCTTCGTTATTTTTATATTGGTGAAAAATAACTGCCGAATTAGTAAACTTAGGACTATATACATAATAAAACATATGGATATTGTCATCTATATATTTTATAAATGGAAAACAAACAGCAAATTTTTCATAATCAAAGCTAAATGTCTCCTTCAGTAAAAATATATTACTGTCTTTTTCACATTCCACTATTTTGATTGCATTATCTGATACAATTCCATAGATTTTATCTAAATTGTCTATAGTAAAGTAAAATTGTGTATAATCAATTGTATTATTACTTATTAAAATATTATCTTTTATTAGGGTATTATCTTTATCATAGTAATTATAGTAAAGACCGTTATTATTAAAAATATAGAATATATCTTTGGAAGACCTTCTAATTAAATTAGAAGTATTATTAATAAAAGTCATGTGATTCACCTCTATAAATATATATTTTGCTTTAAAGAAATCTATTCTTTATAAAATTGGTATTCCTTTATAAAATTATATTCTATAGAAGCGTAAATATTATAGTTAACAATCACTAATTAGTATAATTTTCTACAAAAAAAAATTATTTTTTACTTTTTTACAAAAATAAGAACAATATTTGCATTTCTAACATAGTATTTAGTAGGTTAAAAAATTGGTTTTAGCCAAAAGTTTATATTAATGGGAGGTAATCAATAATGCAATGCAATAGAAATGCAATGAATACTAGAGTGATAAGAGGGAATCAATATACACAAGATATGATGGATCCTAGAGGATTTATAATGGACCAAGGAGAATGTAAT
>OOCW01000298.1_pt1 | contig 52982 bp, 50 predicted proteins | sample 1671201 | NCBI WGS metagenome assembly OOCW01 (sample SAMN06348132, study PRJEB24527) | human gut metagenome | biome: human gut; feature: ankylosing spondylitis patient; material: feces | host: Homo sapiens | place: China | collected 2015-10
TTATTAAAAATTAGCCATAGGCTATTTTTTCATACGAAACTTTACACTATCTATACTTAATTATAATTATTAACATAAATTCCATATCTAAACTTTTATAATGAATTTATCTATAGAATTCTTCTTATTTTTTTGCTAAACTTATAACGTACAAAATGTAACTTAAGGGAGAAATTTATGAAAAATTTATTATGCAAAACCTTTGCTTTAGTGTTTTTACTTACAAGCATACTAACGAATTTAACAACAATAAGCTCTTTTGCAGTACCTAATTTATATTCTGAAGGTGTTTACCTTATGGATGCAACTACAGGAAAAGTACTTTACGAGAAAAATGCTAACGTCCAATATATGCCTGCTTCAACTACTAAAGTAATGACAGCAATACTTGCATTAGAAAATTGTAAATTAGATGAAGAAGTTACTATAGGTGAAAATCCACCATTAGCAGATGGTTCTGCAATTGGACTTGCTCAAGGTGAAACTTATACAATAGAAGAATTACTTTTAGGGTTACTTTTAGAATCTGGAAACGATTGTGCTGAAGCTATTGCTGAACATATATCTGGCTCAAATGAAGAGTTTGCAAAGTTAATGAATAAAAAAGCTATAGAACTTGGTGCAACTAATACTAATTTTAAAAATCCAAGTGGATTAACTGAAGAAGGGCACTTAACTACCGCTCATGACTTAGCTTTAATAATGGCATATGCCTCTAAAAATGAAGATTTTGTTAGAATAGCTAGAACTCCATCTTATTTTTATGAAACTCATCCATTTTCAGATGGTAGTGAAAAGTGGGCAACTAATAAAAATCCTTTATTAAAAGAAAATTCAAATTATAAATATCAATATGCTTATTGCGGTAAAACAGGTTATACTATAGCTGCAAATCATTCATATACAGCTGTCGCAAAAAAAGATAATCAAACTATAGTTGGTGCATTTTTAAATGCAACTGATAAAGATGGTTTATATACAAGTGTAGGACAATTATTTAATTGGGGATTTGAAAACTTTAAAACAGAAAAGGTTATTTCTAAAGGCGATAAATTAGATGATTATTATATAGATGATTCTACCTCTATTCCTTTAGTATCAACTGAAGATTGTTATTATACATTTGATTTAAGCAATGGAGAAAATATAAACAATCTTAAAATATCTGTAGAATATGATGATAAAAATTTGACAACTACCTCAATTAAAGAAGGCGATATTTTATTTGATGCTTCACTTTTAATTAATGGTAATAAAGTCTCTAATATTAAATTAGCTAGTGGCATAGATAGAGAATATACTACTGAAGTTATGGTGAAAAATACTCTAACAAAAATTATTTTAAGTAAATATTTTATTCTTGGAATAATAGCTATTGTTATAATAATTGTATTATTTATGATAATAATATCAATAAAACGTCATAAAAGACGAAAAAAAAGATTTTTAGCAAGACGTTCTTATATAAGAAATAAACATAATTTTTAATTAAAAGTTATGAGTTAGAAATAAACTACCTTAAGAAGTTTATCTCTAACTCTTTTATTTTACTTTCTTAGCTTTTCTAATAATGTTTTTATATCATTTGGTAATTCAGCTCTTAATTGAAGTTCTTTTTTAGTTTTTGGTGATTTAAAATTCAATCCATATGCATGAAGTGCTTGTCTTGGCATAATTTCAGAATCTTCTTCATATCCATATAAAGTATCTCCATAAATAGGATGACCTAATGAAGATAAATGTACTCTAATTTGATGTGTTCTACCTGTTTCTAGTAAACATTCCACTAAATCTGCATCCTTTAATCTTTCAATGACTTTATAGTGAGTGATACTTCTTTGTCCTCTCTCATCTACAACCCTTTTCATATTTCCTTCAAGTTCTGGTCTATATATTGGTTTGTCTATTGTGCCTTCCATTTGCTCCATATGACCATGAACTAAAGCTAGATATCTTTTATCTATTTCATTTTGTTGCATATTATTAGACAATTCCATATGAGCATATTGATTCTTAGCTATTATTATTAATCCTGATGTATCCATATCAAGTCTACTAACTAATCTTACTATGCAATCTTGATTAGTTTCTTTAAAATAATACAATAGTGCATTTGCTAATGTTCCTGATTGATATCTTTTAGTTGGGTGAACCACCATATTAGGTCCTTTATTTACAACTATAATTTCACTATCTTCATAAACTATGTCTATGTCTATTTTTTCCGGCTCAATATTTTGAGTTTCTTTTTTATTTAAATTAATCACTATATTATCATTTTCTTTTAAAACATAATTCATTCTTACAGGAGTGTTATTTACTAGTATTCTTTTATCCATAGCAGCTCCTCTTATAAGTCTCGATGATAATTTCATCTCTTCCTTTAGATATTCTCTTATCTTTCTTCCTTCAAAGCTTTTTTCTACGCTTTTTTCTAAAGTACTCATACTTTTTACCCTCCCTTAAATAATTAAGAGTTAAGAATTAAGAATTAAGAATTGCTGCTTAAATTGTTTACTACAATTTATCACACATTATCTTTAAAGTCATTATGACCTTAAATAAAACTCTTAACTCTACATTCTTAACTCTAAACTAAAAATGTATTTTATTCAAACTCTAAATAATCTTCACCAATTATTATTACTGCATCATAATCTTCATATTCTGAGTCTTTATTCTTTGAAAGATTTTTAATTCCTGTATCATTACTTAATAATTTTTTTAAATCTTTATTATTTGATAATATACTTGATTCCTTACTTTTATCATAATTTCCAGTACTTATATTAGCATATCCTAATTTCTCTAGTTCTGTTTTCAAGTTACCTGCTAAACCATTTACTCTAGTTGCATTTAAAACCATAATAGAAGAGTTCTTTTTTTCCTCACTATTATCTGCCTCACTAGTAATTTTTAATGATTCTAATAAACTCTGATTATATGAAGGATCTGCAATTAAAAAATCTTGCCCATATATTCTTTCATTATATCCTTGTAATGTACTCATAGATATTCCTGAATTGCTTATCATCTTTAATCCATACTTTATCATAGCTGTACCTGACATATTAGTTACTACATTTTCTTTTATAGCCTTTAAAATATCTGGTACTTGAGTAACTATCATTGGATTAGTACATTTCTCTATTAATGCAGATATAAATTTTTGTTGATTCTTAATTCTTCCTAAATCTCCATCCTCAAGACCTGTACCATCATTATTCTTTCTCCATCTAAAGAACTCTTCTGCCTTTTGTCCATCTAATAATACTGTTTCACCTTTATTAAAATGTATATGTAAATCTTGAGCATCATCATCATAATACATATCTCTATCTATATACATCTCTACTCCACCAACAGCATCAATTAAATTTCTAAATGCAGCATAATCAATCTCTACAAGATAATTAACTGTTATATCTAATAGGCTCTCAACTTGTTCTATAACTTCTTGTTCTCCACCTAAAACATAAGCAGCGTTTATCTTCCAGTACGGAATATAATTTCCGTTACCATCATGTGCATTTTCAACCTCAATTAAAGTATCTCTTGGAATTGAAACTACTTTTATATTATCAGTACGCGGATTATAATTTAACAACATCATAGTATCAGTTCTTCTAGCAGAAGTATTTGAAGTATTCTCTGCATCTCCTATATCCATACCTAATAATAATATATTTACAGTTTCATTTGCTTTTGGCTTAACTCCAGCTATTACATCACTATTATTTAAAGATGCAATAAAAGAAAATAAATATATTCCACATAGTACTGTTAATATTACTATTGTTAAAAATGCAGCCATAATGGCTCTTTTTATAACTGTAGATTTTCTTTCTTTTCTTCTTAATCTCTTTTTTATCTCTAACTCTTCTCTAGGGCTTAACTTCCTATTACTCTTTTTATTAGAGACTCTTCTACTATTATTTACTCTGTTATCCTTCTTACTTGACATTGTCCCGCCCCTCACCTTATATATACTAATAAAAAATTAATAATTTTCAAAATCTATTTAGTCTTAGTATTATATACTAAATAATTTCTTGCTTTAACAGAGTTTATATCTACTGCACAACCTTTTGTTAATAAATATATAGTTGTATGAGTTAATGCCTTTAACATAGCTAGGTCTAAATCCTTATAAGCTATTTCTCTAATTTCATCTACACCATCAAATTTTCTAGAAGGTTCTATTAAATCTGCTAGGTATATTATCTTTTCAAGATTAGTCATATTTTCTTTACCTGTAGTATGCCATCTCATGGCACTTAAAACTTCTTCGTCTTCTATTCCAAAAACTTTTTTAGCTATTACAGGTCCAATTATAGAATGCCATAATTCTTGTGTATTTTCTTCGTCAATTGATAAAGCAATATTCTCATTATCTATTACTTTTTTCAATTCTTCATTACTCATATTTTTTGCAACATCGTGACAAAGAGCTGCTATTTCAGCTTTATTTTTATCTTCTCCATAAATTTCTGCAAGCTTAATAGCAGTATTAACTACACCTAAAGTATGCCCATACCTAGCTGGCTTTAAATTATTCTTTAAATAATCCCTTATTTCCTCTAATCCCCACATTTTAATCTCCCTTATATAAATTATTATCTTTTATATATCTAACAACTTCTTTAGAAGTAAAGAAATCTATTCTTTTTTCCTCTAGAATTCTTTGTCTAATCATAGAAGAAGAAATATCTAAATTTATTACATCTAGTAAAATTATATTTGCATTGTATTTATTTTGTAAATTAGCCTTCTGCTCTTCAAGAATTTCCTTTGTATATTCCCCTCTATTAAAAGTTACAAAGGTGCAATTATTTAATACTAACTCTGGGTTTTTCCACTTTTCTATATCCATTAATGAATCTGCACCAGATATGAAGAAGACTTCAACATCTTCTTCCTGGTCCTTTAAATATTTTAAAGTTTCATAAGTATAGCTATATCCTTGCTTTTGTATTTCATAATCACTAATTTCAAATCCAGAATAATCTTTTATAGCCATTTTAACCATATCATATCTATAATTAGAATCTATTACTGGACTTTCTTTTTTATGTGGTGGATTTCCTGCAACCATAAATATAACTTTATCTAAATTTAAAGTTTCTTTAGCTTCATATGCAATATATAAATGTGCTAAATGTATGGGGTTAAATGTTCCACCCATCATACCATATCGTTTCATAATTATTTATTTTTTCCTTGAGGTAATTCTATTTTAGGCTTCTTTTCAGATTTTTTGTATAATACAATTTTACTTCCTATAGCCTGAACTCCTTCACATCCTATAAGTTTGCATATTTCATCTGAAACCTCTCTAGCTGCTAATCCGCTATTTTCTAAAACTTTTATTTTTATAAGTTCTCTAGCTTCTAGAGCTTCTTCTAATTGTCTTAAAAATGTTTCTTCAACACCATTTTTACCTATTTGGAATATTGGTGTCATTGTATTTGCAAGCCCTCTTAAATAAGCTCTTTGTTTTCCTGTTATCATTTACCTTATTCCTCCTATAATATGTACTCGAACTCGAAGTCATTTAATCTAACCATGTCTCCGTCTTGTACTCCCATTTCTCTAATTTGTTGTAATACTCCCTTATTATTAAGTACTTTATGGAAGTATCTTAATGAGTCTGCATCATGAATATTTACAGATGCAAGTAATCTATCAACAAATGATCCTGTAACAACATATGTGTTATATTCTTCGCCTTCTTCAACGTTGATTTCATACGTAAATCTCTTTTCTTCTTCAACGTATCTTTCTTCTTCCGGTATTTCTAAATCCATTATTGGAATTTCTGTTAACATCTTACCAGCTTCTTTAATAACTTCATCAACACCAGCTTTAGTTGCTGCTGACATCTTAAATACTTTATCGAATCCTAATTCATTAACTTTCTTCTTAAAGTCTTCAAACACTTCTTCATCATAAAGCATATCTGCCTTATTAGCTACAACGATTTGTGGTCTATCCCAAAGCTTTACAGAATATTTTTTAAGTTCTTCATTTATCTTAACAAAATCTTCGAAAGCATCTCTACCTTCAACTCCTGATATATCAACAACATGTATTAATAATCTTGTTCTTTCTATATGTCTTAAGAAGTCAAGACCTAATCCTACACCTTCTGCTGCACCTTCAATTATTCCTGGAATATCAGCCATAACAAATGAATTAATTCCTTCAGCTTTAACAACACCTAAATTTGGTTTTAATGTTGTAAAGTGATAGTTTGCTATTTTAGGCTTAGCTGCTGTAACAGTTGATAATAAAGTTGACTTTCCTACGTTAGGGAATCCAACTAATCCAACATCTGCAAGTAATTTTAATTCAAGCATTAAAGTTCTTTCTTCCGCTGGCATACCTGGTTCTGCAAAGTGTGGTGCCTGTCTTGTTGGCGTACAGAACTTACAGTTTCCTTTACCACCTTTACCACCTCTAGCAATAACATATGTGTCATCTTTATGAGAAAGGTCAGCAATAACTTTATTACTTTCAAAATCTCTAATAATAGTTCCCATTGGAACTCTTATGTATAAATCTTCTCCATCTTTACCATAACATTTAGAACCTGAACCATTTCCTCCAGATTCAGCTATAAATTTCTTCTTATATTTGAAGTCTAAAAGTGTTGTTAATCCAGTATCTACTGTAAATATAACACTACCACCTTTTCCTCCATCTCCACCATCTGGACCTCCTAATGGAACATATTTTTCTCTTCTAAATGTAACGGCACCATTTCCACCAGCACCTGATCTAACTAATATCTTGGCTCTATCTATAAACATAGTTACTATCCTCCTTGTAACTTCTTAATGTTAAACATAATAATTTATCTTTATTATTCCATAACATATATATTTTATAATAGTATATATAAAAAAGATATTTATTACAAGAATAAAAGCACCCTTACGGGTGCTTTTACCTATATAAAATATAATTATTCAGCTATTTCTTCAACGCTTACTGGGTAAACAGAAACTCTTTTCTTGTCTCTTCCCATTCTTTCGAATTTTACGATTCCGTCTTCCTTAGCAAATAAAGTGTCATCTCCACCCTTACCAACGTTTAGACCTGGGTGAATCTTAGTTCCTCTTTGTCTGTAAAGGATGTTTCCAGCTAAAACGAATTCTCCGTCTGCAGCCTTAGCACCTAATCTCTTAGATTCAGAATCTCTACCATTCTTTGAACTACCTACCCCTTTCTTGTGGGCAAATAATTGAAGGTTCATCATTAACATACTCATTACACCTCCTCGAATTTTATTTTTATATATTTATTCCGTCTATTTTTACCAAAACTAGCTTCAAGGGACATCATTAAGCTTTCTAAACTTTTTTCAAAGGTTAAAAGTAATACTTGCCCTTTTTCAATATCTTCTTCCTTAAGATTAGTTAAATCTAATGATAAAAAACCATCATTTATTTCATACTTTATTGGAAGTTTTAAAACCTCCTGCATACCTATTACAGCACTTTGAGATAATACTGAAACACTATTACAGATCATATCATATGCATCACCTGTAGTGCTTTCAATTTCTTCTCTTGATAAAGCATGACCTTCTATCTTAAATCCGAGCGATATATGTTTTTGCTTAAATATAATAACCTTAATCATAACTTAAAATTAAGCTTCGATTTTTTCGATTACTAATTTAGTGTAAGGTTGTCTGTGACCAGTCTTCTTTCTGTAGTCCTTCTTTGGCTTGTACTTGAAAACTGTGATTTTCTTAGCTTTTCCTTGAGCTGCTACCTTAGCAACAACTTTAGCTCCAGCAACTACTGGTGCACCAACTGTTAAAGTTTCTCCATTAGAAACAGCTAAAACCTCTGTTAATTCTACTGTTGATTCAACTTCAGCGTTTAATTTTTCAACGTATATTACGTCTCCTTCTTGAACTCTGTATTGTTTTCCTCCAGTTAATACTACTGCGTACATTAAAACACCTCCTCTTAAACGGTCTCGCCAATGTAGGTACAAAGATTTAACTTTGTTTTTATTAAAACCCGTTATGTGCGGTTTACATATGACATTTTATCATATAAAAATACATTTTGTAAAGAAATTTATTATACTTTTTCAATTGTTTTTATCTTGTACTTTTGGTAATTTTCTTTTTGATTAGAGAATATAAGTGGTTCAACCCTATACCCCTCTATATCATCAACAAAATTTAAATAAATTTCTTTATCTAATCCATTAATATTTTTCAAAAATTTAAATAAATCCCCTTTTACATCCTCTTCATAATTTTTATCTATTTCAACATAAAAATCATTTATAGAGTTCTCGTTTGAACATTTTATAATTTCATTTCTAATAAGAGTTTCTATATAAGACAATCTTAAAAGGAATCCATTACTTTTACATTTTCTACAAGGTTCTTCTAAATACTCATAAATAGATTTACCTTTTCTCTTTCTACTTATTTGAATTAAATCAAGTTCTGTAAAAGGAAAAATTTTAACATTTCCCTTATCTGCTTCTAAAGCCTTTTTAAGTTCTTTAAGTACAGGTATCTTTTGTTTTTCATCTCTCATATCAATGAAATCAACAACTATTATTCCACTTAAATTCCTTAATCTAATTTGTCTTCCAACTTCTTTCGCAGCTTCTAAGTTAGTTTGCATTATAGTTTTATTAAAATCTCTACCTTTTGTGTTTTTTCCACTATTAACATCTATTACATACATAGCCTCTGTTTTGTCTATTACAATATATCCACCACAAGGTATATTAACCTTTTTATGTCTTAATTTAATTATTTCTTTTTCTATACCACTATAATCAAATAAAGTTCTTGTACCTTCATATAGTTTAAACTCAACATTACTCTGATTATTAATTAGATTCTTTATCATTTCTAGAAATTCTAAATTGTCTACAACAATTTTAGTTTTTCTATTATCAAGTTCCTCAAAAAATCTTGTAATTAAACTGTTTGATTTAATCTTCCCTATATTTTTAGAGTATTTAAGCTTTCTTTCCATTTCATCTTTTTTATTTAAAAGATAATTTAGCTCTTCATTTAACTCTTCATCCGTTGCATTTTCAGCATCTGTTCTAAACACAATACCAATGCCTCTAATTGGATTTATAAGAGTAGTTAATCTTCTCTTTTGCTCTACATCAGAAATTCGTTTTGATAAAGTTATTCCCTCATCTCCTACTGTTAAAACAATAAATTTACCTAGTATGGTCACTTTATTACTAACTTTAGCACCTTTGTTCCCTAAAGGCTCCTTTAAGACTTCCACTAATAACTCTTGACCTTTTTTTATCCCAACTCTTTTTAACTCTTCACTATAATACATATAAGCTTCTTTTTCTAAACCTATATCTAAAAATACAGAATTAATTCCTGGAATTATGTTCTTAACTCTAGCTTTATAAACTTCTCCAATTTGTGGATTAATGGAGTCCTCTTCTACGAGGCACTCCATTAATTGATCCTGTTCTTTTACGGCAATTCTAATTAAGTTTTCTCTTTTTTCAATGAAAATTTCTCTCATATTAAAACTACCTTAAATCCCCTTATATAAAGGAACATATTTATTATTTTTTAATATATACATTTCTTCTCTCTTTATATTTACAAAAGAGTCCATATTAACTTCTGATATCTTACCTTTTAAATATGTCACTAAAAGATCTGCAGAAAGGTTTTCCCTACTTCCAGTTGCTATTAGAGTATTTAAAATTAATTCATTGTCTTTTACCCAATATTTAAATTCTTTAACAAAAGGCTTTATATCAGTAAGTTTTTCACCTTTTTTAGTTTTCTTAACTATTTCCCATTTACTTTCATTTAGAGTCTTCATCATTTCTTCTTCAACTTTAGAAGTTCCATTAAGTTTTACCTTAATTATATATCTAGCTCCATCTAAAAGTGCCATAGCTTGTGGTAATCTCTTAACATTTTCTACTATTTTAACAGGGATTGCATGTAAAAATTTAATTGTCGGAGGAGCACTTTCGTTTAATTTTTCTATAACTTCTCCTACTCCAAGAGATTTTGTTAAAACTAAATCTAAATATTCACCATCAGAGTAAACTCCAACTGAAAGTGGTTGTGCTATTGATAAAGACATATGAGGATTAAACCCCTTTGAATATTCAACTGGTAATCCTGATCTTTTTATTATTCTTTGAATAGTTCTCATTAAATCTAAGTGACCAATAAATTTAATATTCTCGCCTTTAGTAAATTTAATTACGTATCGCACCTTCAAAACACTTCCCTTCTTTAAAGTTTACGTTTATTCCACATCCTGTACAACCTTCTAAACAATTCTTAGTAAGCTCTGCTTTTTTCGCCTTTTCATTTTCTCTTTCAAGATACTTTCTATTAACTCCAATATCTATGAAATCCCATGGAAGTATTTCTTCATAACTTCTATCTCTATATACATAGAAATCTGGATCTAAATTACATTCAGACATAGCCTCATTCCATATATCCATATTGAAGTATTCTGACCAACCATCAAATTTAGCACCTTTTTCAAATGCTTTTATTAAAACATCACAAGTTCTTCTATCACCTCTTGCAAATACAGCTTCCATAAATGAAGTTTCTTGCTCATGATAGTTATAAACTATGCTTCTTGATTTTATAGCACCTCTAACAGCTTTGATTCTTTCATCAACTATTTCTGGTCTGGCCATTGGAGCCCATTGGAATGGAGTAAATGGCTTTGGAACTAATATAGATGTACTTACTGTAATCTTTAATCCTTTATTTCTAACATTCTTTGGAATTCCAAAGTAAACATCAGCCATTTTCTCTGCTAATTCACCAATTCCTGCTGCATCCTCTGTTGTTTCATAAGGTAATCCTAATATAAAGTATAATTTAATAGTACTCCATCCTGATTCAAAAGCACTCTTAGCAGCTTCTAAAATTCTTTCCTCAGTTAACCCCTTATTTATTATGTCTCTCATTCTTTGAGAACCAGCTTCAGGAGCAAAAGTTAATCCAGTTTTTCTAACTTTTTGAATTTCTTTAATTAGATCTACTGAAAAAGCATCAACTCTTATTGATGGAAGGGCTATACCTACTTTATCTCCTTCATGCTCTAAAATTAAACTAGATATTAAATTTTGAATATTAGAGTAGTCACAAATACTTAAAGAAGCTAATGACACTTCATTATATCCAGTAGCTTTAAGAGCTTTCCTAGCTTGTTCTAATAAAGTATTTGTAGTTTTCTCTCTAACAGGTCTATAAATCATTCCTGCTTGACAGAATCTACAACCATTAGTACATCCTCTAGCTGTTTCTAATACAACTCTATCATGAACTATTTCAGTGTAAGGAACTATCATTTCATCAGGAAATGCTACTGAATCAAAATCATTAACTATTCTCTTTTTAACTTTAGCTGGAACATCTTCATATTTAGGCTTAAACTCTTTTATAGTTCCATCTTCGTTGTATGTAACATCATAAAGACTTGGAACATAAATTCCACCTATCTTTGATATTTCTCTTAAGAATTCCTTTTTATTAACTTTTCCATTAGCTTTATGTCTTGCATAAACCTCTAAAACATCATTCATCATTTCTTCACCTTCACCAATTTCGAAGAAATCTACGATATCATATAAAGGCTCTGGATTATATGCACAAGGTCCTCCAGCCATAATTATTGGCTCATCTTCGCCTCTTTCACTTGATCTTATAGTTATTCCTGACATATCAAGCATATTTAATATATTTGTATAACTCATTTCATATTGAAGAGTAAATCCTAACATATCAAATTTATCTAATGAAGTTTTAGTTTCTAAAGAAAATAACTTTATATCATTTTCTCTCATTAATGCTTCCATGTCTGGCCATGGTGTAAACACTCTTTCACAATATGTATCTTTTCTTTCATTTATAGTATGATATAAAATTCTTGTTCCTAAGTGAGACATTCCCACTTCATATACATCAGGAAAACAAAATGCAAATCTTATATTAACATCTTCTGGATTTTTTATAACTTGATTTAATTCCCCACCTACATATCTAGATGGCTTTTCTACTTTACATAAAATATCATCAGTTATTTTATTCATAAGCACCCTCCTTTAATTTATCAACAAACTTACTCATAACAACTTAAAATATTGCTAAGCAATATTTTAAATTAAGAAATTAAGCTTTTGAACAACACTTCGCTAGTTCAAAATATTAAGAGTTGCCTACGACAACGTTAAGAGCCTTCGGCTAAATAAAGAAAAAATAAGTTGAAAACTTATTTTCAGATTAATTTCTTAATGTTGCCACAGGCAACTCTTAACTGCGTTTAATTAGTATCAACTATATTAAACTCCTTAATTGGCCACAAGGCCCTTAATATATTTCTAAGCTTGTAACTGTCATAATTATCTTTACTATTCTAGCATACTAATCATAAAAAAGTAAACTAATTCGAAACCTTGTTCCTAATATCAAAATATTCCTCTAATGTAATATTTCCATAAAGTTTTAATGCTTCTATAAGTTCATCTTCGTGCATTATAAACAAAAGCCTTAAATCATCATCTAGAACATAAAAAGAATTAAATCTATTTTTATCTATTATTGCCATAACATTTGCTAAACCCAATTTGTAATATACTGATATACTCTTATTTTCAATATACTTATTTCTTAATAGCTTATTTCTTTTTACAAATATATTTCCCATTAATATATACATAGCTGACTTTTTTTCACTTCTAGTTATTAAATAAATTATTATTGCTGCAATAATCAAACTAATATTTATACCTTTATTATATATAAATATAACTAAAGAAATAGTAATTAGCCCTAATGCTATCATATAACTGATTTTAGAAATTATATCAGTAACCTCTTTATACAATATTTTTTCCGATAATATAATTTCTAACACTCTAGAACCATCTAAAGGATATGCTGGAAGAATATTAAAAAATAATAAACTTAAATTAATATTAATCATTTTATCTACTATGCTATTATTAATTATTAAACCAACAAAAAAAAATATACATGCAACGGCTAGATTCATACATGGTCCAGCTAAATATATTTGAATTTTTTCCCTCTTAGATAATTCATCAATATTTATAAATTCAGCACTTGTACCATATATATGAATTTTAAAATTATTGAATTTACAGCCATTCTTTTTAGCTATAACTATATGAGATATTTCATGAAGAAATATGCTTATAAATGCTAAAATAATTGATTTATTTAAACTAAGAAGTATAAAAAATAATATAATTTCAGCTAAAACACTTTTTTTCCATCTATCCATTTACAGCTCCTTTATAGACTCACATTATATTAATAACCACCTTTCTTTCAGGACTTTTTATTTTAAAAATCAGCTTTTCCTCCATTTAAGCTTGTTTTTATGTAATTATTTATCTTGTTTAATATTTCTGAAAAATCAAAGGATTCAATTTTTTCATTTTCAATACTATAGGTCGTATCATTCATTACTGCTTTTACATTTTTATAAGAATCTTGTTCACCTGGAGAATATTTTAAATAAAAAGCTGCCATAAACATAAATATAACAACAACTAATTGATAAATAAAAACATTAACCATACTTGAAAAAAAATCCTTCTTTTGATCCTTCTTCATTCCATTTCCGTATACATCTTCAAATGTATTTCTTCTATAAACAGGAGAAGTATTTCCTCCTAAGTTCTTATTTTGTAATTCTTGATAGTATCTTTTGTATTGGCTATTATAACTACTCATTCTTTCCTCCTAAAAAATTGCTTATTAGATTATATTTTTATAAGCAAAAAAATATGCAATATATTGTATCTACAATATATTGCATATTTAACTCATTTAAAAATTCAATTTTTTTCTTCTCATACCTATATTAATGACTAATCCTAATGAAAGAATAGTTGTTGCTAAGGAACTTCCTCCATAGCTAACTAGTGGCAATGTTATTCCTGTAATAGGCATCAACCCTATAGTCATTCCGATATTTTGCCATATTGCAAACAAGAAATATGAAATCATTCCAGTTGTCAATATAGTTCCAAATAGGTCCTTTGCTGTCCGTGCTATATTGATCATCCTTGATATAAGTATTCCATATAAAGCTAATAGACAAATAGCTCCAAATGTTCCCCATTGCTGACATATCTGACTAAAGATAAAGTCTGTTTGTATTTCTGGAACATATTGTGATGCATATCCACCTGTTCCATCATTAGCTAGTGAGTCAAGAGTTCCAAAGAAGCCTCCTGATCCAATTGCTATAAGAGACTGCCTTAAATGATATCCTGAACCTGAAGTATCAGTTTCTGGATTTCTAAATGATGTTATTCTTCTTTTTTGATAATCTTGTATTAATCCTGAATTCCATACTAATACAATTCCTACTACTAAAGCTCCTAGACCACCTATTATTATTCTTTTATCTAGTCCACCTATAAAGAAAACACCTAAAACCATGAAGAACAATACCATTGTCATCCCCATATCTGGTTGAATTACTATAAGCCCTGCTGGTATTATGGCATAAAAAGCTAGTACAAAGAAATTTTTAAAATTATTTATTTCCCCATCCATGTCTTCTAGTTTTTTACCCATCATCATAACAGTTGCAATTTTTGCTAATTCAGCTGGCTGAAATGATAATGGTCCTAATCTTATCCACCCTTGAGCACCATTAATAGTTGAACCTATTATTAAAACTAAAACTAACAACGCAATTGATGTCCAATAAAAGATCGGTGTAAATGCTTTGATTATTGAATAATCTATTGCTAATACAAAATACAACAATAATATTGCGCCTATAAAAAATATTGATTGCTTTATTGGAAATACCATTCCACCAGTAGATGCTTTTTTAGCAAGATATATATTAACTATGCCGAACATCGTTATCAATACTATAGATATAAACATCCATATATCTACTTTTTTTAGATTCTTTAAATTCAGTTTAAACTTTGATAAAGGTATCATAATTTTACCTCCTTGAATTTATACTTACTTATTATATCCTATTTCATACTTTTTCTCCATAAATAATTATATTACTACATATAAAATTCATAAACTTTTAAGAATTACTAACCTTCTAATTTATATTTTATTTTATATATATTTCAAGCCACTTATACTCAATTTAAACTTATTTAAATAATCTACTATCCTTATATCCCTATATTATTTATATAACATTTTTGATATTAACTTAATTTAAAAGAGACTGTTATTACTTTTAACAGTCTCTCTATATTATCTATTCCTTATATTTTTTATTGGAATATTGGCAATTAGCGCTGGTGAACCTTCTCCTTCAATATCATCACTTCTATTTAATGATATCTCTACATCATTAGCATCTATTTCTATATACTTAGAAATAACCTCTAATATTTCTTTTCTTATCTTATCTAAAGTTTCAGGAGCTAAATCACCTCTATCATGAATAAGTATTAACTTTAACCTATCTTTAGCTACTTCCTTTGGTGTAGTTTTGTTAGAAAATACCCTTAATAAATCCATACCGCCCTTATCCCCCTAGTTTTTTCTAAAAATCTTTTTTATAGCTGAAAAGAATCCTGTAGATTCTGATCCTAGTTTCATTAAAGGAACTTCTTCACCTGTAATTCTTTTAGCTATATTTCTAAATGCTTGACCTGAAAGAGCTTTCTCATCTAAAACTATAGGTTCTCCCTTATTAGTTGAAACAGTTATACTTCTATCATCAGGTACAACTCCTAACAATTTAACAGATAAAGTTTCTATAATATCTGATACGTCAAGCATATCTCCTCTTTTTGTCATTTCATAATTTAATCTGTTAACTATAACAGTGTGATCTTCTAAACCTTTTGCATCTAATTTCCCTATTACTCTATCAGCATCTCTAACTGAAGTAATTTCTGGGTTGACCACTACTATAGCCTTATCTGCACCAACAACAGAATTTTCAAATCCTTGTTCAATTCCAGCCGGTGAATCAATTAACACATAGTCAAATTCTTCTTTAAGCTTATTAACTAAATCAAACATATCTTGTGCTCTTATATCATCTTTGTCTTTTGTTTGAGCTGTTGGTAGTAAACAAAGATTAGTATATCTCTTATCTTTTATTAATGCTTGTTTTAATCTACATCTATTTTCAATTACATCTATTATTGTATAAACTATTCTATTTTCTAATCCCATTAGTACATCAAGATTTCTTAATCCAGTGTCTCCATCAACTACCACAACCTTTTTTCCTAACGCTGCTAATGCAGTTCCTAAATTTGCCGTTGTTGTAGTCTTTCCAACTCCACCTTTTCCTGATGTAACAACAATCGAAATTCCCATGTAAATCCCTCCACTTTAGTAAATATATTTATTTGGTAAATATGGTTCTACTACTATATAACCATCCTTTATTTTGGCAACCTCTGGATAAGACGGCTTTAACCCATCATCCGGTGATACAGTTAATATATCTGAAATCTGCATTAATTCAGGTTGCATAAAAAATGCAGCTATTATGGATTTCTTATTTCCTCCAGTACCAGCTCTTACATGTCCTTTAATACTTCCAAGAACTATAATATTACCTCCTGCAGAAACTTCAGCTCCACTATTAATATCACCTATTATAATAATATTCCCAGGATAATCAATAGATTGTCCCCCTCTTATTGTTTTCTTGATAAATTTAGTTTTTCCTTCATTAACTCCATTAAAAAATTTAATTGAATTATTTTCTTTAACCTTATTGATATCATCAAAAATGCAATCTTTTATATCTATTTTTTGAAATAATTCTTCTTTTAATCTTAATATTTCACAGTTATCAATATGTTTAAGATTGGCTATTATTTTTAATATAGAATTTTTATAAAAGCCTTTGTTTTTTGATAGACTAGATATTAATACTTCTAACATATCATCAAAGCTTATAAATTTCTCCATATCTATTATAACATTTACTCCATCTTTATTGCCTTTTATCTGTATTCTTTCATCCTTCATTGGTCATCCTCCACCAACTAAAAACTCAATTTACTTTTAATTATATCATATAACTACAATTAAAAACATAATCTGATTAAAACTATTGTAATTTTTCTACAAAATAACACTTATTTTACTAATATATGTATTATTAATTGTACTTTAACTCTCTCGTCAAGTAAATCCGTAAGAATTTTTTCTAAAAAAATAAGAGAAGTTATTATTAGACCTCTCTTATTTTTAATATATTTATTCACTTTGTTGTTCTTGTTGAACTTCTTGTTCTTGTTGTTGATTTTCTTCTAATGCTTCTTGATTATTATCAGCTGGTGCTCCTAAAACATACTTTTGGAAAGTTTCTGAAGTTGCTGCATAATTAGGATTCATAGCTAACAATTCATCTTTAAAGAAAGCTTCATATATCCCCTTATGAACATATGCACTATTTGCACCTCTATTTCCATCATAAATAGTTGAGAATATAGCAATTTGTGGATTATCCATTGGTGCAAAACTTATATAGTTTGCATATGCTTTTCTTCCTTGGAATTCATATTGTTCTGAAGTTCCAAAGTCAGCTGTTCCTGTCTTACCACAAACTTCAATAGGAAAATTAGCAAATAATGAATAGTTAGTAGCATTTGATGGTGATGTATTAACTCTTCTCATTCCCTCTTTAACTGCCTGTAATATATCTCCATCAATTGGATTACTTTCTATTACTTCTGGTTTAAACTCCTGTATAACCTCACCTGTAGGCGATGTTACCTTATCAACTATAGAAACCTTATAACGAGTCCCACCATTTGCTAAAGTGGCAACATAGTTAGCCATTTGTAATGGAGTAAATGCATTCATACTTTGTCCAATGGCGTCTTGAACTAAGTTTATTGGTGATTTTATTTCTGCTGCTTGGTTTGTTACAGTAAAGTAAGCAATTGCATTTGCTACTGTTTTTGCCTGAGCATCAATATCTACCTTTTTATTGTTAGCAGCTTCATAATTAGCCACATTTTCTTTATATTTATCAGATATTTCCATTATTTTCTTTACAGTGCTAAGTATGCTTTTAGCATATTCATCTTGACTAGTAATTTGCTCATCAGTCCCAACCTTAAGTAATGTTTCTTTAACATTATCTTTTAAACTAGTTTTTAACTGCTTTAACTCATCCGAATCAGTACTTATATCACTAATATCAAATGGCACAAATGTGAAACCATAATATACCCCTTCTTCAAGAGCTGGAACCAAACTGTATTTTGCATTTGTTGCAAGACTTCTTCTCCATGATACAAAGTTATATGTTTGACCAAAGTTTTCATATATTTGAATTCCTGTAGATGCTGTTTTACCTTGTTCTACACCTAATCCAAATTTCCAAGCATAACGAGCTAAGGAGTCAAGAGCATCTATATTGGCACCATTTTTAACATATAATCTAATAGCTGTTTCATAGAAGAAATAGTTAGATGATACCTCAAGAGCTTTTCTTACATCAGTAGTTCCATGACCTGTCTTTTGAAAGTTTTCAAGTACCTGTTTTCCTGTATATTCACTACTCCAAACTCCAACGTCATTAACTGTGTCATTTTCAGTTATAGCACCATCAGTTAAACCAGCTACTGCTGTTAATGGTTTAAATGTAGAACCTGGTGGAACTAAACCTTGTGTCGCATAGTTAAACATAGATCTTGGATAAAGGTCATATTTATCATATCTCACTCCATCCTCATTCACAGGAAATAAGTCATCTAAAGTCCCCTTAGCTCCGCTACTTTGAATATGTTGTGTTCCAAATGATTCATAGTCAGGATTAAAGTATTCATTGTATTTTTCTGTAGTTAATTCACTAGGAATAGCAAAATCATTAGGATCAAAATCCGGATAGCTTGCCATAGCAATAACTCTACCTGTATTAACCTCTATAGCAACAACTGCCCCCCTTGTAGCACTAGATAATCCTTCTGATTGTAATTTAAGAATTTGATCCTTTAATGCTTCTTGAGCAGCATATTGTACATTTTTATCTATTGTTAAGTGTACATTATTTCCTGGATAAGATTCTAATTTAAATAACTCTTCTGTTGTTCTTCCTTGAGAGTTTACCTTTACAGTAGTGCCACCTTTTGTTCCCCTTAATTGTTCTTCAAATGCTGACTCTATTCCAGATACACCAATTAAATCAGTAGATGTATCATATCCTCTTAATTCATAACTTTCTTTTTGAGAACTACTTATGGAAGATACATATCCTACAACCCCTGATGCAAGTGTACCGTATGGGTAATATCTAACAGGTTTTAAACTAACATTAATTCCTGGTAAATCATTTAATTGTTGATATACAATAAAAGCAGTATCTCTATTTATATTACTTGCTATTGTTATATTAGAATAACCACTAAAACTTCCCATTTTTATAGCATCTTTTATAACTATATATCTTCTTATTTGTTGTATAGGATATTCTTTTAACAAGTCATCTAATATTTCTTTACCAGTAGCATTTTTATACTTTTTAGCTAATTCAGTTGCTTGTTCTGAAGTGTAATTTTCTGGCAATAACAATTTGTATAAATCATATGATTTTACAAGATAATAAAAAGTATCTTCTGCAGATATTTCCATAAGTGCATCATTAACTTCATTTATCTCTTCATCTGTATAGTCGCCTTCTTTATTTTTAAATTTTTCTTCTTCTATATCTTCATTTAAACCTCTATCTCTTTTGAATCTTATTTCAAGGGTTCTTCTATTAGATTCATTGTCAGTTTTAAAATCAAAATATATATTTCCGCTATCATCAACTTTAAGCGCTAAATCATCCTGAAAACTTTCACCATTGTCTTCTAATATTTTAAAAACTTTATCCATGGTCGTATAGAATGCCTTAGTTGAATCTATAGTTTCCATATAAGTTAAAGTATAAGTTTGCTTATTAGTTGCTATAACATTTCCTTCACTATCATATATATTTCCTCTTGGAGCTTCTTCTGAAATAAATTTAGTAGAACTTACATCAGCCTTTTCTTTGTAATCATCATATTTGTATACTTGAAGATATAATAACTTGGCAACAATAGTTCCCATCATTATAAACATAATTATATACAAAACAGAATATCTGGAATTTTCCTTATTTTTTTTAGGTTTATTAACTATCATTTAAACCTCCATGTATTCCTATCTAGATATTTATCTAAATTTTTTAAAATTAAAGTATAGAAAAGCATCATGCAAATAGCATTTAATACACATGAAATTAATGCTACAGGTATGTTAATTGTTTGAGAAAATAGTTTAAATATAATTACTACTCCTAAAACCTTTAATATTGAAATACCTAAAGCTGTCAAAACTGGCACTAGTCTATTTTCCTTAAATATACTTTCTCCTATTTTTGCACATAAAAAACATAAAAGCATATTTAAAAATAAATTTACCCCGAAACCTGAAAAGAAAAATATATCTTGTAAAAATCCACTTACTATTCCTATAAAAATAGCCTCTTCTTTACCTCTTATAATTGAATAGGCTATAGCGAATACAAATAATAAACTTGGGAAAGATCCTTTTATTGAGTAGTAAGGCAATAAAGTATTATCAATAATTAACAAGACTATTAATATAATTATTAAATATAATCTCTTCATACTTCTACTCCCCAATATTAATTTCTTCTTTTGGAACTACAACAAATAATTCCTCAAGTTTATTAAAATCTACATATGGCTTAACAACAGCCTTTTTCATAATTCCAACGCTATCCACTTCTACTGAAACTACTTCCCCAATTCTAATTTCTTGTGGATACATTCCTCCAAGTCCAGATGTTAAAATTACATCTCCTTCTTTTATTTCAGAATCAATGGGAATATTTGATAATATAGCTATATTTTTATTTTTATTATCTGTAGCTCCTTGCAATATTCCTGTTGTCTCTCTAGTACTTTCTACCATAGAAGCTACTGCAATATTTTCATTTAATATAGTTTGAACTATTGAATAATTACTTTCTGATTTTGTAACTTTTCCAACTAACCCTGCTGGAGTTATGACTATCATGTCCTTTTTTACGCCATCATTAATGCCTTTATCAATTATATATCCATTAGAAATATTTCCTCCACTATATCCAACTATATTACACCCTAAATAATTATAGTTTTGGTGAGCTTCAGAATAATCAAACATTTCCCTTAATCTTGTATTTTCATCTTTCATTCTATTATATTCAATTAACTGATTTTCTAATTCTGCATTTTTTGCTGCGAGTTCTTTATTTTCTTGCTTTACTTTTGAAAAATTAATAAAAAAATCAAAAGATTCCTTTAGCTTATCGTTTGCATTATAAATTATCTTTTGTAATGGACTAATAACACTACCTACACCACTAGATATAATATTTGAATTGCTTTTTAAACTGAAAATAATTATGCCTAAAAAGGCAACTGACAGTACCACTATAGTTACTGCCAGTTTATTTTTAAAAGGTTTCATTATTGCCCTCTTTGAGTCTTGCTTAATTCATCAAAATTCTCTAGTGCTTTTCCTGCTCCTAAAACAACGCAATCTAATGGTGTCTCAGCAATATGAACAGGCATGTTTGTTTCGTGGTTTATTAATTTATCTAGCCCTTTTAGTAAGGCTCCGCCTCCAGCTAACATTATTCCTTTTTCCATTATATCAGCTGATAATTCTGGTGGAGTCTTTTCTAATGTAGTTTTTATTGATTCAATAATTGAATATACTGGCTCTTTTAATGCTTCTCTTATTTGATCTTCTGTTATTGTAACTATCTTTGGAAGACCTGTTATCATATCTCTTCCTTTAATATCCATAGAAGCATTTTCATCATCTATCTTATATGCTGATCCTAATTCCATTTTTATTTGTTCAGCTGTTCTTTCACCGATCATTAAGCTAAACTCTTTTTTAACATATGCTATTATTGCTTGGTCTAACTCATCTCCAGCAACTCTTAATGATTTGCTAGTTACTATTCCTCCTAATGAAATAATAGCAACTTCAGTAGTTCCTCCACCAATATCAACTATCATACTTCCTGTAGGTTCTCCAACTGGAAGTCCTGCTCCAATAGCTGCTGCCATTGGCTCTTCCATTAAAACAACATCTCTTGCTCCAGCAAATTTTGCCGCTTCTTCAATAGCTCTTCTTTCTACTTCTGTTACTCCTGATGGATAACATACTATTATTCTTGGACTAGTAAATGCACTTTTACTTGTTACTTTTTCTATTAATTTTTTAAGCATAGTTTGTGCAACATCAAAATCTGCTATAACACCATCTTTAAGAGGTCTTATTGCAACTATGTTTCCTGGTGTTCTACCTATCATAAGTTTTGCTTCTTGACCAACTGCTAGAGGTTTTCTTGTATTACTATTTATTGCTACAACTGAAGGTTCACTTAACACAATCCCTTTTCCTTTAACAAAAACAAGTGTGTTAGCTGTTCCTAAATCTATTCCCATATCCTTATTACTACTGAAAAATCCCATATGAATTCCCCTTTCAATTATATAATTCCTTTTTCCTTTAAACTAACATATTTATTATTACCAATTATAATATGATCTAACAATTCAATGCCCATAATTTTTCCACATTCCTTTAATCTAAGAGTTATATTAATATCTTCTTTACTTGGATTTGGATCTCCTGATGGGTGGTTATGACAAACTATTATATTTGCACTTCCTCTCTGAATTGCCTCTTTAAAAACTTCTCTTGGATGAACTACAGATGAGTTCAATGTTCCTTTAAATACATCTTTAGTTCCTATTACAATATTCTTAGTATTCAATAGTATTAATTTAAATACTTCTTGTTTAAAATTGCTCATTTCATTAATTAATAATGTTGAAACATCTCTAGGCGACGAAATCTTAAAGTTTTCTCTTTGAGACCTTAAAGTTCTGAACCTATTGAATAACTCCATCATAGCAATTATCTGACAAGCTTTTACTTTCTTAATACCTTTAATTTTACTTGCTTCTTCAAAACTTACATTTAAAAGTCCGTCTAAACCATCTAGCTCAATTAGTAACCTTTTACTTAAAGCTATGACGTTTTCTCCTTTTGTACCTGTTCTTAATAATATAGCTAATAGCTCTTCGTTACTTAAACTTTCTACTCCAAACTGAAGTAATTTTTCAACTGGTCTTTCGTTTAATGGTATATCATTTACTCTTATATTTTCTGCCATAAGCACTCCTTTTAAGTAATAATATCCATCCCCCGAATTATAAAATTTCTTTTATCATTTTGTTTAGTAAGTTTAATGGTAATCCAACTACATTATAGTAACATCCATTTATACTTTTAACGAATACCCCACCGAAGCCCTGTATTCCATAAGCCCCTGCCTTATCCAAACATTCTCCAGTGTCTATGTATTTCCATATTTCCTCATCTGAAAGCTCTGAAAAATAAACCTCTGTATACAGACATTCACTTTTTACTGCTTTTGTAGTATTATTAATAACTGTTACTCCAGAATATACCCTATGCACATTATTACTTAGTGACTTAAGCATTCTAAAAGCATCATCTTTATCTTTGGGTTTTCCAAGAACTTTATTATCTATAACAACTATAGTATCCGCTCCTATTATTATAGAATCTTTACTACAATTTAATGCCACTGACTTAGCTTTTCCCTGAGATAATGTTTTAACATATTTTTCTATGTCATTATTAACTTGTACTGAATCTTCATCAAAATCGCTAACTCTAACTTCAAAATCCCTTACTATCCTAGATAATAACTCTTTTCTACGCTCTGAAGCAGATGCCAATATAAATTTCAAAATATCACATCCTACAGTCATTTATTAAGTATTATTCCCAATTTAACGTTAGTCTTACACCTGACTTTAAAATTTAATTTAAAACACAATAAAAAAGAGGTAAATTCTTGTCACCTATCTTTATTTCTAATATAGTTTATCACTTAATAGATATTCAAACAAGCATTTTCCTCTTTTTATATATGAATTTTTTGTAGAATATTATATAAATTATCCTTAGTTGTAAATATATTTTTTACATTTATTGATATATATTCATTCTTTTTTTCTATTTATTAAAGTTTAATAAAACTTTATATAAATATTGCATTTCATTAGAAACATTTTCCTTACTTATTTCGGTTCCTAATTCATTAATATGTTTTTTTAAATCAGATAAAACTTCATATTTATCTCCTTCTTTTATATCATCTAGTTTTCTAACCCATTCTTTAAAATCTGTAGTATCTACTGATTTTACATCATCTTTAAATGCAGTATCTAATATTTCTAAATATCCATCATATATTCCAGCTATTTGGCTTTCGATAGCATTACTACTATTTAAGTTAAATTCAACTTTAGCACACTCAATTCCACTTGAAGTTAACTTATCTATGACAGCTTGCCCTTCATCAGCTGTATAAATACCTGCTAAAACTTTAAATTTATCTGCATCATTATATATAAAAGCGCCATATCCACTAGCTATTTTATTAAATGCTTCTTTTGCATTATCTTCTTGCGCAAAGTACCCACATTGAATAGCCATAAAACTAGTATTAATAGTTCCTTGACTAACTTCAGAAGATTGATTATTATTTTCCACTTCAGCACTTACTGGAGTATCTGCATCTCCATCTGAAACTTCATTACTTACATTTTCCGAATTATCCGTCTGCACTTGTTCACTCTTATTACTAGCATCTGCTGTACTTGCATTATTTAATGGTAAAAAATGAATTATAACATTTGCAAGCAATACTCCAACTATTATTACAAATACGCTCATTCCAATAAAAGATAGAATAAATTTTAAAATGTCATTATTTTTCTTTTTCTTATAGTTATATCTTGTATACCTCACTTTCTCATCCTCCTCAATCATTAATTTATTATGTTTTTACTTATTACATTACAATATATTCATTAATATTTACTTATATACATAACAATTAATTTTTCTCATAAATTTAAGTTTCAGTTAAATAAAAGTGCGAAACACTTTAGAGTTAAGAGTAAATAGTTAATAGTGAATAGTTAATGTTGAAACTGCTATGGTAGTTTCTTAAACTCTTCACTCTTACCTCTTAACTTTCTAAAGTGCTTCGCACTTAGATAAAAAGCGAAGACATTATGTCTTCACTTTTTTTACTATTTAATTTCTTTAAGTATCGCTTTTAAATATTCATAACAATTTTTCACTGATGAAATACTCATATGCTCATCAGGAGTGTGAACATCATAAAGATTTGGTCCAAAGCTTATCATGTCAAGATTACCTAATTTCTCATTAAATAATCCACATTCAACACCTGCATGAATTGCTACTATCTTTGCTTCTTTTCCGTAAAGATCTTTATGAACCTTTTGGCAAATTTCTCTTATTTGTGAATCAGGATTATATTCCCATGCTGGATAGTCTGATGTAGTTGTGAATTCTCCTCCTAAAAGTTCAACTATAGTTTTACTTCTTAAAACTATTTCTTCTTTTAATGATGGCACAGAACTTCTTATTGCTGAATCAAATTCTACTGTTGTATCATTAGTAGTTAAAACACCTAAGTTAGTTGAACTTTCTACTAAACCATCTATCTCTACACTTTTTGAATTTATTCCATTTGGATATAAGTATAATAAATTTAAAACTTTATTAGTACATTCATCTGTAAATTCTCTTTCTATATTATCAGTAGCTACTGAACCTTCTATCTTTAATCCTGGATCTTGAGTTCTTAATTCATTACCTATAATATCGTTCCAATTTTTTATTACATTTATAACTGTATCTTCGTCACTAGCATTTATAGATATAATAGCTTCAGCTTCCCTTGGAATTGCATTGTTCTTAGATCCACCACTTAAATTAACAAGATTAAATTTAACCTCTCTTGATAAACCTTTAAGAACTCTACCTAGAATCTTATTTGAATTTCCTCTTTCCTTAATTATATCCATACCAGAGTGACCACCTTTAAGTCCTGATACGTTTATTTTTACTAGCTTTTTATCTTTAATATCTTGTTTTTCTATGTTGATAGTTGCTGTACTTCTTATTCCACCAGCACAACTTACTAAAAGATATCCTTCTTCTTCATTATCTAAATTTATTAATATTTTACCATCAATATGTTCTTTATTGATAGCCATTGCTCCAGACATTCCTGTTTCTTCATCTGTAGTAATTAATACTTCTATTGGTGGATGTGGAATATCTTTTGAAGCTAATATTGCCATAGCATAAGCAACTGCAATACCATTATCGGCTCCTAATGTTGTATCTGTTGCATATATATAATCATCTACTATTCTTAGTTTTAATGGATCTTTTTCAAAATCATGTTCTACACCATTATTTTTTTCACAAACCATATCCATATGACCTTGAATAATAACAGTTGGAGCATTTTCATATCCTTTAGTTCCTGGCTTTTTTATTATAACATTTAATGCTTTATCTTGAATTGACTCAAGACCTAGGCTTTTACCGAAATTTAATAAATAATCACTTATTCCTTTTTCATTTCCTGATCCTCTTGGAATATTTGAAATCGCCTCAAAATACTCAAAAACTTCTTTTGGTTCTAAATTTTGTAAAATATTCATTTTTAAGTCTCCTTGCTGTTTAATTATGTTAAAATAATTATATATTAATTAGTATATCATATCTATATAGTAGTTAAATTTATTCTATATAATTTTTATTTTAATTAAAGTGAGGTGGTTTTATGCAAAAGACTAAAATGATTTTTACAATCGGGCCTGCAAGTGATAATGAAACAATATTAACTGAATTTATTAAGATTGGTATGAATGTAGCCAGGTTAAACTTTTCCCATGGAACTCATGAAACTCATAAAAATAAAATAGAACTAATAAAAAAAATTAGAACTACTCTCAATACTCCAACCGCTATAATGTTAGATATTAAAGGTCCTAAAATAAGAACACATAATTTTATTAATGATGGTGTACAATTAAAGGCCGGACAGAATTTCACATTTATATGTGGTAAAGAAATATTAGGAGATGCTAACTCCTGCTCTATTACTTATGAACAACTATATAAAGATGTAAATATTGGTGGAACAATACTAGTGGATGATGGATTATTAGCTTTTGAAATCTTAGATATTAAAGATAATGATATAATCTGTAAAGTATTAAATGATGGTATTATCAAAAACCACAAAGGTGTAAATGTACCTAACGTTAGCATTAATTTGCCTTCTGTAACAGAAAAAGATAAAGATGATTTAATTTTCGGATGTAAAATGAGAGTAGATTTTGTAGCTGCCTCATTTGTTAGAAAAGCATCAGATGTTTTAGAAATAAGAAATCTATTAAATTCTCATTCTGGTGAAAATATTCAAATAATAGCTAAAATAGAAAGTCAAGAAGGGGTAAATAATATAGACTCTATATTAGAAGTTGCCGATGGAATAATGGTTGCTAGAGGTGATATGGGAGTTGAAATTCCAATAGAAAGAGTTCCTATTATTCAAAAGAATATAATAAAAAAATGTAATGAAGCAGGAAAGATTGTTATTACCGCAACCCAAATGCTCGATTCAATGATAAGAAATTCACTTCCTACAAGAGCTGAGGCCTGTGATATATGTAATGCTATTTTTGATGGAACAGATGCAATTATGCTAAGTGGTGAAAGTGCTAGTGGCCTATATCCAATAGAAGCTGCAAAAACAATGTCTAAAATAGCTAAAGAAACTGAAGCTCATCTAGATTATAATTACTTAAATCAAAGGTTAAAGGAGCCAGCCATGTATGATTTTGCCGAAGCTATAAGTTATTCAACTTGTAGAACGTCTAATGTTCTCCATGCTAAAGCTATAGTTGCAGCAACTAATTCTGGCTCAACTGCGAAGCTTGTTTCAAAGTATAAACCTAAATGCCCTATTATAGCCATAACTCCTCATGCTGAAGTTATGAGAGGATTGAGCTTGAACTTTGGAGTATTTCCAGTACTCTGCCAAGAATTTGAAACTACAGATGATATTCTAACTGAAGCAAAAACAGTTGTTAAAAATCTAAATATAGGTCATGAAGGTGATGATATTATAGTAGCTGCAGGTATGCCAACTAATTATACTGGTGGAACCAATATGCTTAAGATAGAAAAGATTTAGATAAAAAATTAAAAGTAATGATATTATCATAGTAAAAAATATCATTACTTTTTTATTTATCAATTTATTTTAAAATTAGTTAAATAATCCTTTGAATAAATCTCCTAATGTAACATCATCATCGTTATCATTATATTGTAAATATTCATTTGATCTTTCAACTGCATCTTTAATACTTAAAGAAATTCTCTTATCTTCTTTGTTAACATCAAGAACTTTAACTTTAACCATTTGTCCTATTTCAAGAACATCTGAAGGTTTAGCTATGTTTTCATCTGTAATTTCATTTATATGAACTAATCCTTCAACTCCAGGGAATAATTCTACAAATGCTCCAAATGACATAAATTTAACAACTTTACCCTCTATTACATCACCAGTTTTTATATTATCAGCATGAACTTTCCAAGGTTCCTTGTCTACGTCTTTTAATATTAGAGATACTCTTTCATGTTCTGGATCTACATCACCTACAAATACAGTAACCTTATCTCCGACATTTACTATATCCTCAACTTTTTTAACTCTTTCCCATGCTAAATCATTGATATGAATTAATCCAGTAATTCCACCAATATCTACAATAGCTCCAACCTTAATTATCTTCTTAACTGTACCTTCTCTCTTTTCACCACTTTTTACAGTTTTCCAAAGTTCTTTTTTCTTAGCTTGATAAGCTTCTTCTTCTAATACTCTTCTAGAAGCAACAACTTTTCTATTTCTTAAATCTAATTCTGTTAACTTAACTTCAATTTCTTTTCCTAATAAAGTATTTAACTCTATTCTTTCTCTCGAAGCTAATGAAGCTGGAATAAATACTCTAATTGATCCATAGTATGCAACTAATCCACCTTTAACTTCTTCTTTAACTAAAACCTTTATAACCTCTTCATTTTTAAAAGCCTTTTGTAAATCTTCCTTTTCAGTTATTTGTAATGCTCTTAATCTTGAAAGCTGAACATATCCTTCACCATCATTTGGCGAAATAACATATACATCTAATTTATCTCCTGGTTTAACAACTTCTAATGGAGAAACATCTCCTACTACTAATTCTTCTTTTGCTATTATTCCATCAAATGCATAATTGATATTAACTGTAGCTTCTTTTTCATTAACATCTATAATTTGACCTTTTAATATATCTCCTGAATTAATTCTCTTAACATCAAACTCTTTTAAAAGATCTCCCATTGAATTTTCATTTAATTCAACTGACATAGTATCCACTCCTTTGTAAAAATATCTCATATTTAATTTTAAGTCACCAGTAAATTTTATACAAGTAAAAGAATAAAAAAGCTACTTCTCACAAAGTAGCTTTATTTAAACTCTATAATATTTTTTTATTTTTCTTTATTGCATTGTAACAATAATTTATTATGTCACTACGTTTTATTATTCCTATAAATATACCTTCATCATCAACTACTGGTACAAAATTTTGAGTTGTAGCTAATCTAATAATACTCTCAACATCTGCATTAATAGAAACACTCTTATGCTTTGTTCTTATAGCTATTTCACTTACTTTAACATTTTCCGTATTTTTAAAGTTAAGATTTTCAGTGTTTTTTAATTTCCACAATAAATCTCCCTCTGTTAAAGTTCCAACATATCTTCCATGCTTGTCTATTAGTGGTATTGCTGTATAACCATGATGCTCCATTCTCTCAATTACTTGTCTCATTGTTGCATCTATATATTCATAAATAACCTCATTTTTAGGAGTTAAAAGAAATGCAATATTCATATCTTCTTCCTTTCCTTTAAATCATACTTCCTCTTCATTTTATCATATATAAAATATAATTGTTATATTATCTTTAAATTTTAATAATTTCTTAATTTAATATAATTTTAATTGTAAACTTTATGCTTTAATTTATTTTCATATCTTAAATAATCATATTCATCTATTACAGTTGCAACTTCTTTATATATTTCTTCACCACATAAACTCTTTCTCACAATAAGTTCATCTAAGATTCTACTATTACATTTTGTACATGTTCCAAGACATATGAATCTCCATCCCACTACACTAAATGGATAATCAATTTCAATTTTTTTTTGACACTTGGGGCATATTTGATTTATTTTATTATAATCTAATTCTACCCCCTCTAAAGAAGCAACTTCCAAAGCTGGCATTTTATAAACATCCTCTATTATATATTTTTTTATAGCCCTAGCATTATATACATTTTTAAATACATGTGCCGTATATATAGAATCATTTAAAGCATCATGTAATGCATCCTCATTTACTTTTATTTTTAATGCCTTAAGTGCATTTTTTAAACTCAATGATTTTCTAAAACCTAATATCTTTGTAACATACTCTTGAATATCTAAATAGTTGTTAATCCAACTTAAATCATTATAGCCATAATGATTTGCATTTCTTATTATTTCAGCTATATCATCTTTAGCCCATGAACAAATTATATCACCTTCACTAACCATACTTCTAAGTTTATTAAGACCATCTATAAAATTAACTCCATTTTCTAAATCCTTTATATCTATTTTTGTTATATCTAATATTTTAGGATTTATTACTGGAATAACCGATGGCTTTATAAATACTTTTAACTCTTCACAAGGTTGCATATGAGCATCTAATTTAACTGCTCCTATTTCTATTATCTCATTTACTAAATCTAGCTTTTTTAAATTTGGATAATCATTATATACATTAGGAATGTACTTATGTATTCCACTTAAATTATTGAATTCTAAATCTACTATTATAAAAGCCAAAATTCTCCCCACCCTTCTACTAATGACAAATTTTAAAAATCACATTAGCACGTTAATCTTCAATATCAATGCCAGCCAACTTCATAAGATGCTTTGCATTTTGTGTCTCACTTTTTCCTCTTCTAAGGACATAATCAAAATTAATCTTATTGTCTTTATAATATTCTCTAAAATTATAATTAACCAACCAGCTTTTTTCTTTCTCTAAATTGCATAATTCTAAATCATGGGTAGATACTAATCCAACTCCTTGAAGTTTAACAAGTTGTTCTATTAATATTCTTGCCCCATCATGTCTATCATTTGAATTAGTTCCTTTAAATATTTCATCTAATAAGAAAAATACCTTTTCTCCTGATTTTGCAGCTTCAATAACTAATTTTATTCTTAATATTTCAGCATAAAATGAGGATATATTTTCCTCTAAATTATCTTGTGTTCTCATACAAGTATAAATATTACTTATGCCACATTTAAACTCCTTTGAACAAGTTGGTAATCCTAAGTAAGTCAAAATCATATTAAACCCTATAGTCCTTAAAAAAGTACTTTTTCCTGACATATTGGATCCTGTAATCAAAGCAACTTTCTCACTACCATAAAGATTAAAATCATTAGACTTAGCTCTATCCCCTAACAATGGATGTGCTAAAGATTTAGCTTCAATCTCATTTACCCCTGATATAGTAGGATAAACCCACTCTTCATGTTCAAATGCTAAAGTCGATAAACTTACTAATGCTTCTATTTCTCCCATAATTTCTAGCCATTTTTCTAGTTTATAGCCATTTCTAATTCTCCACTCTTCTAAATTACAAAGAATAAAAATATCACTCATTAAAAATACATTTATTATAAGATAGTAAGCATTAGATGTGCTATCCCCTAACCAATTAACTATATTTTTTAACTTTTTCATCTCACTCTTACAATTTATATTAGATCCCACTAACTCCTTTTGAAGTTCTAATAATTTCTTAGACTCAAACTTTTCATCTTGTATCAACTCTAATAAAGTACTATATTTAATTATTTCTCTTTTATTTTTTATAAATATATCTATTACACTGCTTAATCTTTTAGTCAACAATTTAATAACTAAGTAATTTATCATCAAATCTAATAATAAATATGTTATTGGAATACGTCCTATAATTGCTAGGAATATAATTATTGCAGTTATAGCTATAAAAACATATGATATATACTTTATTGTGAAACTATTCTTTTCTTCACTTTTAGCCCATTTCAATAACTCTTCTATATTTTCTTTTTTCTTATTTTCTATACTTGCTTCAAAATATAAGCTTTCACAAAATTCTCTTTTTTTAGCTAACTCTTTTATAGCCTCTTGATTATCTTGTATTTCATATCTTGTAGGTAAATCCTTTACCATCATCTTATATGCTAATCTTTTTCTACCAAATTTAGTTTTAGTTAAATTTATCCATTGGAACAAGGAATTTTTACCGAATATATCTAAATCACTTGAGAAATTATGATTTCTATCGATAAATTCTTCACCAACATCATCAAATTCCTTCCAAGTATTATCTAATCTCTTTATCCCTTTTTCATAATAATTTAACATCATTAGCAATCTTTTTTTATTATTTATCTTTTCATTATGAAAAAATGCAATTACTAAAAATATAATTAACGTACATAGAAAACTAAATCCAACACCTTCTATACTATTTTTTTTATAGCAATAATACATCGCTATTAACCCAGCAATAACAATAATAAAGCGTATAACTGAAAAAGTTATAAGTTTTTTCTCTAACTTTTCTAATTTACAACTAACCTTACTTATATTGCTTTTATAATAATTCAACGAATTTTCCATCTACTTATTACCTCTTTAAATAAATATACACTCTTAAGTTTAGACTATTTTTCCCATTTAATCCATATTAAATTATACTTTATGTTAGTAATTTAATATATTTATGCTTTATATTATGTTTTGAGATTATGCTCTCTTCTCTATTGTGACAAGTAAATATAATACATTGCTTAAAATTATAATTAACTAAATATTTAATTGTGTTTTCTATTCTTTTATTGTCATATTGGACAAAAGCATCATCTAAGTATATTGATACATCTTTACTTTTAAATATCATATCTATAAATGCTAATCTAAGAGATAAATTTAATTGATCATTAGCTCCATTACTCAATACTTCTGATTTCATTATATTCTTTTCATTTCTAACCTTCATTTCATAATTATCTGCTACCATAACCTCACTATACTTTCCATCTGTAAAGTTTTTAAATGATTCTACTACATTTTTATTAAGTATTGGTCCAAAATTGTCTCTTAATTCTTTATATGCCTCTTGTAAAATTTCTATAGCAAGACCACTTGCTTTTAATTGCTTCTCCCTATCTTTTATTTCATCTTCAACATTTTTAATTTCCTCTTCTATTTCTGGTATTGTTCTTTTTCCATTAAATCTATTCTTTATTTCATTTTCAATATCCTTAATGTTTTTTTCAACCTCTAATAACTTTAAGTTTTTCTGCTTAATAACCGAATCTATCTCTTCTTCATTTTCATAAGAATATTTAAAGTTAATATTAATTATCTCACTTAATTCCTTTTTTATTAAATCTATATCTTTTCCTTTTGTTAATGCAAGATATGCTTCTTCTACCGATGCTAAATTCCTATTTATTTCATCTCTAAGTTCCAGTTTTTCTTCTAACTCCTTTAAGATATCTTCAACTTCTAAAATATTTATATTATCAAAGCCTATGGAACCTAACTTTCTTCTTATCTTTTTCTCTCTAATTTCTAATTGTTCTTTTGTTTTTTGTAATCCAGACTTCAAATTTTTTAACTCAATTTTTAGTATATCTAATCCCTTAGATGCCTCTTGATACTTATTAATTTCACTTATAAGTTCCCCTAAATTATCTACTTCAGAAATTCTTAAATATTTTTCTATTTCATTATTTACAATATTATATTCATCTATAGCCTTTTCTAATGATAATAACTCTCTCTTAGATAACTTTTCATTAATCTTTTCATCAATTTTAAATTTAAGCTTTTTATAATCATCATATATCTTTAACTTTTTAAATAACTCTTTATAACTACTAACTTTTAATATATTACAATAATAATTTAAATCTTTTTCTATGTTATTTATATCTCGTTTTATTGTTTCAATTTTTTTATTTTTCCTACCCCTATTAAAATAAATATTAATTAATAAAAATAATATTATTATAGTAAAAATTATATATAGACTTAAACTTAACATATTATTATTTATAACAAATGCTAATATTATAGCTATCAACGATATTGCACCTAAAAGTCCATAAAATATATTACTATTTTTAATCTCAGTATTGCTTTCAACTATTCCTTTTAACTCTCTTAATTTTTCATCATAACTAACTACTATATTTTCTATTTTTTCTCTAAAATCTTCAATTATTAAAGCATCTCCAATTATTTTTTGGGCTTCTATTTTTTTGAGATTTAAAAAATCAATTTCACTCTCTATAGATTTATCTATATCAACCTTTTCCTTTAATACTTCTCTTCTAATATTTAATTTTTCTAATAGGTTTAATATATTCTTGGGAAGTTGCTCTATATAATCATACCTATCTAAGGGAGATTTTAATACTTCCACTCTTTCTTCTTTTTCTCTAATATTTTCTTTTTCTGCTTCACTTGTATCTAATACGCTTAAATATAAGGAATATTCTTCTCTTAATTCTTTTATAAACGCATAATTTATAAATTCATCATTATAAGTTAATAACTTATTAATATACCGTTCTTTATTTTTTAATTCCTGCTTCTTTTTAAAGTATTGTGTTATTTCCTCGAATTCCTTTTTAAGCTTTGTCTTCTTTAAAAATTTTTTATATATATCTAAATTATTAATTTCACTATTTAAATTTTTCTTTTCCAAATTTAAATTGATTAATAGTTCTTCATTATCTAAATTATGATTTGATAAATTATATGCTTCATATCTTTCACTAAGTAAATTACTATACTTCTCATTTAATACATCTAAACATCCATTTTTCCTAACGTTCGAAATAGACTTTTTATATTTATTTAATTTTGCAATTGCTACGTCTACCGATACTTGTCCATCATCTATTCCTATAGAGTTAGCTATTTTATCTATTATTTCTTCTTCCTTATCTTTTCTTACTCCAACTCCTAATTGACCAATAAATAATGTATTAATAAAAGTAGCTCTGTTTATATTAAAAAAGTATTTTCCTGGCTCATCCTTTGAAATGTAACTTATCTCTTCTCCAGTAATGGCATCTATTATAGAACATGTATCTTCCTTTTTGCTCTTTCCAAAAGTTCTTCTAATTATATAATCCTTATTTTTAGATTCTACATACAATTCCCCACTAATAGTTTCACCTGTACTTGGCATATATTTTAGTCGTTCATTTTGCTTATAGTCTTTGCCCTTGTAACTTGACATACCATATAACCAGATCTTAATGAATGCTTGAATAGTGCTCTTCCCAGCCTCATTTTCTCCATATATTACATTTATTCCATTATCAAAACTTATTACTTTATCCTTTAAACCACCAAATGCAATAATATTTACTCTTTTAATAATCATTTAAATTCACCTCGTCTTCTGACAGACATTGAATTCCTATCTTTAAAGCCAGCTCTAATATCTCCTTTTCATCATCACTTGCACATTTTAATTTTTCAAATATCTTTGCTATAAACTTTCCTTTTACAGAATAATCCCTACTTAATTCTTCTAAATTTACTTCTATACTTGTATTATTAATTATTTTAATATAATAAAATTTGTCTTTTAATTTCTCTATAAGTAACTTTTCATTTAAATTAAAATGCTCTTTTATTTCACCCTTCAATATAATTTTATAAAAATTCTGGTAGATTTCCTCATTGTTTAATTGTGATAATACTTTAAATACAACTTCATCATAGTTATTAGTATCTGTTATATCAATCTCTCTTGTAATATACTTTCTTTTATACATAGGAAAGAACTTCAAATTAGCTCCACCTTTATATACTTCTCCAACTATAACACCTTTTTCTCCCTCTTCATCAAATCCTCTTCCTTGAGGACATCCACTATATGCATAAGTAGTTATTCCCGCTTTTAATATTCCTGAAAACTTATGTCTATGACCTAATGCAATATAATCAATATTAGATTCATATATATCACTTATATATATTGGATTATATTTATTCTTACTATTGGCTGATGTGATTTCTCCATGAAGCAACATAATATTTATTTTATCATTATCTACATTAACCTTTCTTAACAAAGTTTCATTTTCATAGTTGTTTCTGAATCCAGCTCCCCAAACAATCAAATTTAGCTCTTTAACCTCTTTAAACTCCATATCACCCTTGAAAATATAAACATTTTCCGGCCAATTTATCATACTATAAAAGGATTTTTCATTATATGGGTCATGATTACCTGGTGAAATAAATACCTTAATATCTTTTATTCTTTTAATTTGATCTGATATAAAAAATAAGGTATTCTTATTTACTGTCAAATTATCAAAAACATCTCCTGCAATAAGTAATACCTCTACATTTTCATTTATAGATAAATCTATTATATTTTTAAATACCTCTAATAGCTCATTTTTGCTAACATCTGAAACTTCTTTACTAAGCTCTTTAAAGGGCGTATCAAAATGTAAGTCAGCACAATGTAACACCTTAATTTTATTCATTCTATCACCTACTTCACGAACCTTTGTTCATATTTTAACATAAATTACCTTAGTTATAAAGTCTCTTAACTCTTACTACTATCTATATACAAAAAGAAAAAAGAGATATCATTATAGATATAATCTACTTTGATATCTCTCTTCTCTTTTTTTCGAATGATAGATTAAATTTTTGGTGGTGCTTCACCCATAACAGTACTCACCCTCTCGAAGTATTGTTTCCTTTAACTCGTCTGATTGTGGCCGTTAATGGTTTCTTACTTTAATCCACTTTCGTATTGTTCTACCATTCTTTTAACCATTTCACCACCTACGGAACCACATTGTCTAGATGTTAAGTTACCATTGTAATCTGTAAATGGTACTCCCATTTCTGATGCAACTTCGTTCTTGAATGCACTTAATCCTTGTTTTGCTTCTGGAACTAATGTTTTTGACATAATCGATTCCTCCTCTGGTTAGCGGTAAATTTGTAAACTTAACTTAAATATTTGTTTTACATTTAAGTTGTTTCTGTTTACACTATTATATTAACCAGTATAGGTTTTTATATAACAAGTAAATAATACCCACTTTTCATTATTATGGATTATATTAACTAACTTCCTTATTTGTTGCTTTCTTAAACTTTTTAACTATAAAATCTCTAACTATGGCAACTAACATTCCTATTTGAAATGATAAAGAAACTGATATAATTTGTAGATAATTCACTTTACTAGTTTTGTAAATTATTATTGTTTCTATGATCCAAATTGCACTCGCCATTAATGATGCTTTCTTTCCACCAATAATAGAACATATAACGATACTAAGAAAAATTATAGCTTGAATTTGAATAAAACTCATACTTCACCTCTTAAACTTTGATTTAATTTGTTAAATCCTTTTTATAAGTTCTATCCAAATTATATATTTTTAAACATTATCATCATTACATAACATTCTAAACTTACAATTACTACATTTATAATTTTTTAATGTCTTTTGAAATACTTCCTTTTCCTTTGGTTTATTTAAAACTATATCATCTAAATAATAATTTATTATTTTTAAATCATTAGAAACCTTATTTTTTATAAATTCAATATCTTCTTGTTTAAATATTACTTCTTCCGCATGTCCATCTAAAAGATATTCTATCCTACCTTTAATTCTAGAATAATGTACACCATATTGCTCCATTACATACCATGCATATACCAATAACTGCTCCTTATCACTATCAGATGCTTTTCCTGTTTTCCAATCTACAATTACATAGTATCCATCATAATCTTTATATAATAAATCTATTTTAGAATATACTTTTAAACTATCATAATTAATACTACTGAATATATCTTCATCATTTTCTATAATTACTGTTTCTGATTTTAGAATATCTTCAAAACTCTTTGAAACATAAAAACTATTTATACATTGACTTAATCTTTCTTTTAACTCATTTCCAATTTGCTTTGATATCTTATCTCCATAATAATACTCCTGAAGCATTATTCCTTTAGGATATTCATCCCATTCTTTAGTGTTATACTTCTGGATACTTTCTCGTATTATATTTCTAAGTTTATTTAAAGTTACTTCATTAAACCTTGTTGCATTCATAAACTTTGTTTTATCTTTTTTACATATATTTATTATTCCTTTAATTTCTTTATGAACCACTTCACCAAAACACATCCATAAATTAGTTAACTTTTTTAATCTCCATGCCATTTTTTGCTCATCTGTACTTGTATAAATCCAACCATTATGGCTTCCATAGTATGTATAATAATAATCTCTTTCACAATTTTCTAAAGTTTTCATTTTTGATATAGACCACGATTTTTCAGGATATTTTCTTTCTTGATAAGTATCACTCATTATATCTCTCCTAATTTAATTGTTATATTAATATTTTTACCATATTTATTTAATGGTATGAATAATGTATTTAATAATTTAGAATAAATTTATTATTTAATACAAAAAATATTAATAAAATAAATAAAATGTTGGAGGTTTTAACTATGAAGCAATTTATTTTGAAAACATTTATTTGTATTTCTCTATTAGTTTTAAGTATCAATTTAATATCTGCTTCTCCCTTTGATGCTCTATCTAATAAAAAAAATCAAACCTTAATTGTTAGAGATAGCACTTCAACTACTGGATTACCAGATAGATTTAGAGATATACCTAATTTAAATATTTCTGGTAGCGCTCAATTTACAGCTGAACAAGCAAATAACTTAAAAAATACTATAAACAAACCCAATATATGTATTATAGACTTAAGACAAGAGTCCCATGGATTAGTTAATAATTATGCTATAAGCTTTTTTGATCCTACTAAGGATTTAAATAATGGTTTCACTACAGAGCAAACAATTAAAATAGAAGATTCACTTTTATCTAAAATAAAACTTAATGATGATTTAAATATTTATAGAAGAACAGGTAGACCTTTTAAAGAAATAGCTGTGGATTTTGTTAGTAATGAATCATCTGCAGCTAATAAGGCCGGTATGGAATATAAAAGATATGCAGTAAGAGATAATGGTGCTCCTACTCCTGAAATTATTGATCAATTTGTTGAATTTGTTAAAACAAAGCCTTCTGATTTACATCTTCATTTTCATTGCGATGCTGGTGAAGGTAGAACAACTACTTTTATGTCAATGTATCAAATTTTAATGAATACTACTAACTTATCATTAGATCAAATAGTCTCATACCAATATAATGTTGATGGTGTTAATCTTCATGATAACAAACATCAATTTGAATTTTTAGAAGACTTTTATGATTATGTTTCAAAAAATAAATCTGATAATTATACTACATCTTATTCAGAATGGATTAAGCAATCCTAAAATATAAAACCCTAAGCAATTTAACTTAAGCTTAGGGTTTTATTTTCTCTCTTTTCTCGTGCTACAGATATAACTCTTTGTATATGCATTGTTAGATATACAAGTTCATCCTCGTCTACCTCATAATTGTTATGCATTAATATATATTCGCCTATCTTTATTGCACATCCGTATGCCTCAGGATATGTGGTTGATATAACTTTTACAAAGCTAGAATCGGTACTATTATGTTTATTATTATTAACGATACGCTTTGCAAAATATTTTAAGTGAGTTAATAATCTATCATAATTTAAATCATCTTCATCTAACTCTATATCAAAATAGTATTTAATGATGTTTAATATATCTTTTATTATTTTAGTTGATTCTACTGACTTCATTGTAGTTTCTTTATAACTTGCATTTACAAAGTGTAATGCTATAAATCCAGCTTCATCTTCTGGAAGTTGGATATCTAGATTTCTATTTATGTAATCAACAGCCCATAATGAAACTCTAAATTCGTTTCTATGAACTCTTCTTATTTCATTTAACAATTCATTTTTTATAGTAATCCCATTTTTAAATCTTTTTACAGCAAAAGCTATATGATCTGCTAGAGAAACATAAATTTGTTTATCTAATTCAACATTTAACTCAACTATTGCATGAGTTATTATTTCATCTGTTAATTCAAATATCCCCTCTGGTATTTGATTAATTAATTTTTTAATTTTATTTCCTAAATTTTCATCATCCACTATAAATGTTTTTTCTATTCTTTTAACATCTATTGATTGACCAGGCTTTTTATTGAATGCTATACCGCTCCCCATAAGAATTACTTCTTTCCTAGTCGTAGGATCTATTGAAACAACTACATTATTATTTAAAACTTTTTCAACTATCATACATTTGCCCCCTTCCTTATGGTAGTAAAAAGATAGCCCAAACTAGGACTACTCTTAATTTAGGCATACCCCATTTTAACATTATAAATATTTGCTTGTCAATTAAATGAGCTACATGTATAAACCCTCAAATTAAGGTCGTTTTTCCTGTAATTCCATGGTGAATTCACTACCTTCTCCTAAATTACTATTTACTAACTTATTCAATAATAATTACTAATAATCTAAAACTTCTTAATAAATTATAAAATTAAATATTGAGCAAACTCTTCTCATTTTAACAAAAAAGACTTAGCAATTTTGCTAAGTCTTTTGGCAGGGGTACTAGGAATCGAACCTAGCCTAATAGTTTTGGAGACTACTGTACTACCGATATACGATACCCCTTCAACAATGGTTATTCTACCATGTTAACATAATAATTGTCAACTAAATTTTTTCGATCTCACGTAACGAACAATTTAGTTATTAAGTTCGTTGATAATTTTTTTCAATACCACTGCTCTTATTGTATCATAGCTTATTTTATCTGATACTATTTCTTTTATATCCTTTAACTTACTGTATCCAACTTTATCTATAGCATCTAAAACTATTTTTTCTTCCTCTTCATTAAAGAATTCATCTAAAGGTATTATAAAATCTACCTTATTCCCTTCAGCAATATATTGTTGAATATGACTCATTACAGTAACTAGAGTTAATTCTCTTTCTTTAGCAACTTCTTTTATTGAACTACCTGCTTTAATAAAGTCCATTGTTATTTCATATGATTTTTTCTTTTCTTCATTATTATTTTTTTCTTTTTTCTTTTTATCTTTTTTTTCATCCACAACTTCATCAAATGATATGTTGTTATTTTTCTTACTAATAAAGCTCCATGTAACTTCAATATTATTTTTATCAATATAAGTTTTAATTTTTTCCATAAACTTTTCGCCATATTTATTAAGTTTAGAATTACCTACACCACTTATATCTAAGAATTGCTCCTCTGTTATTGGCATCCTATTACTAAGTTCTTTTAATGTAGAATCACCAAATACCATGTATGGTGGTATTTTTTCTTCTCTAGAAATATCCATTCTTAATTCTTTTAATATAGTAAACAGTTCATTTTCTTCTATTTTAATCTTCTTAACTACTTGTTCTTTAACTAATACTTGTCTTTCTCCCTTTACAATCTCCATAGATTGTTTATTTAATGTTAAAACTGGATATTCTCCTTTATAATTTAAATATCCATGTGAAATTAACATATTAATAAATTCAGTTAATGCATCCTTAGTATAATTTTTTACTATTCCATAAGTTGATAATTCATCAAAGCCTAACTCATATACTTTCTTGTTCTTAGATCCTCTAAGCACATCTACCACCATTCCAATTCCGAATCTTTGATTCATTCTATAGACACATGAAATAACCTTTTGAGCATCGACAGTTCTATCTACTAATTCTCCTGGTGCCTCACAATTACTACAATTATTACACTTCTCATCATATTGTTCACCAAAGTAATTTAATATAAACTTTCTATAACAATCTTGAGTATATACAAGATTTATCATAGTTTGTAGTTTTGAAAGTTCACTTTCTTTTCTTATACTACTTTCTGTAGCAGTTTCTATAATATACTTTTGTGTTTGAACATCTCCAGGTGAAAACAGCATTATACATTCACTTTCTTCACCGTCTCTTCCTGCTCTCCCTATCTCTTGATAATATCCCTCAATATTTTTAGGCATATTATAATGTATTACATATCTAACATTTGGTTTATCTATTCCCATACCAAAGGCATTAGTAGCAATTATTATATTACATTTATCATATATAAAATTTTCTTGGGCTGTTTTTCTATAATCGTCACTAAGTCCTGCATGGTATTTTTCAACTTGCAATCCCTTTGAATTCAATAACTCATATAAATTATCTACTTCTTTTCTTGTTGAAGCATATATTATTCCTGATTCATCTCTATTATTATTTATGTAATCTAAAATGTAATTTTTCTTATTTACTCCCTTTTCTATTATTATCTTAAGATTATTTCTATCAAATCCAGATATAAATATTTTGGGATTATTCAATTCAAGTAAATTTATTATATCTTCTCTAACCTCATCTGTAGCTGTTGCTGTAAAGGCTGTAACTATTGGTCTATTTCTTAATAACGAAATTACTCTGCTTATTCTTCTATAACTACTTCTAAAATCATGTCCCCACTGTGACACACAGTGTGCCTCATCTATAGCAACCATCGAAACATTAATACTAGCTATAAGTTCTAAAAAAGCTTGTGATTCTAATCTTTCAGGTGCAACATATAATATTTTTATTTCATTTCTTGCAGCTTCATCTAAAATATTATTTATTTCTATATTACTTAATGATGAATTAATATATGCTGACTTAATTCCTAAGTTATTTATATTATCTACCTGATCTTTCATAAGAGATATTAATGGTGATATAACTATTGTTATACCATCTAGTAATATTGCAGGTACTTGGTAACAAATCGATTTACCTCCACCTGTAGGCATAATAGTTAAAACATCATTTCCATTCAGTATTTCTCTTATTATTTCTTCTTGACCTTCTCTAAATGAACTATATCCGTAATATTGTTTTAAAATATCTAATGCCTTATCCATAAACTCTCCTTACTACTCCCAACTATTTTCTTTTTTAATTATTAACCTTATCATTCAATTTATTCAAACATTTGTTCTTTTTATAAAATGTCACAAATTTATTTTACAGTATTTCTATTAAAGTATAATAAATTATTTTCTAAAAAAATTAATAAAAAAAAGCTAGCAAGAAAATCTTACTAGCTTCTTTGGCAGGGGTACTAGGAATCGAACCTAGCCTAATAGTTTTGGAGACTACTGTACTACCGATATACGATACCCCTAAGTACAAAACTTATTATACATTATGTTAAATATAAAAGCAATATTTTTTTCTACTATTTTTCTATTATTCTTTTCTTTTTCTTACTTTTTGGATAAAATATAAAATAGTTAATTAAAAAAGGGAGGATTTTAACATGATTTTTTCTGTTAATAGCGTGGAGGAAACTACTAACCTTGGAATAACCCTTGGTAAACTATTAAAATCTGGTGACATAGTTTGTTTAACTGGAGATTTAGGTACTGGTAAAACTCATATAACTAAGGGTATTGCTAAAGGTTTGGAAATAACTGATTATATAACAAGTCCTACTTTTACTATTGTAAATGAATATGATTCTGGTCGTTTAAAATTAAATCATTTTGATGTATATAGAGTTTCAGATCCTGATGAAATATATGCAATAGGATTTGATGATTATATTTTTTCTGATGCAGTTTCAATTATAGAGTGGGCAAACTATATAGAAGAAATACTTCCAAAAGATTTTTTACATATTTACATAGAAAAAGACTTAGAAAAAGGCGAAGATTATAGAAAAATTACTATAACTCCATATGGAGAAAGATATGATTATATAAAGGAGTTAAAAATATGATAGTTTTAAGCGTTGACTCTTCATCTTTAGTAACTACAGTTGCTTTACTTAAGGATGAATTTATACTTGGTGAATATACTTTAAACTTTAAAAGAGAGCATTCTGTTATCTTAATGGAAAAAATAGAAATGCTATTAAAAGACTGTCAAGTTGATATAAGTGAAGTTGATGGTTTTGTAGTTTCTAAGGGACCTGGATCATTTACTGGTCTTAGAATCGGAATGGCAACCATTAAAGGATTAAGCATGGGTTCTAACAAACCTTATGTTTCAATTTCAAGTTTAGATGCATTAGCAAACTCTTTAATTACATTTGATGGCATAATATGCCCGATTATGGATGCATTAAGAGATAGCGTTTATACTGGTCTTTATAAAAATATAAATGGTAAGTTAGTTAAAGTGCTTGAATGTACTGCTTTAGAATTAACTGAACTTGCAGATGTCTTAAATGAAAAAGGTGAAAAAGTTATATTCACTGGTGATGGTGTATCTAAACATAAAGAGTTCTTAACTAAAAATGTTAACAATTGTGAATTTGCTCCAAATCATTTAAGTATTATTAGAGCCTCTTCTTTAGGAGAGCTTGGTATGGAAAAAATTAAGATCGGCGAAGTTGATGATATGAATTCTGCTCCACTTTATATTAAAAAACCTCAAGCTGAAAGAGAACTTGAACAAAGGCTGGCTATGAAAAATGAAAATAGATTATAGTCTTATGAATGAAAGCCATGCAAATGGTGTATATGAATTAAGTAAAGAATGTTTTGCTATTCCTTGGACTTTAGAATCTATTAATAATGAGCTAAATAACCCATTAGCAAAATATGTAATTGCGCAAGATTTATCCACAGGTGAAGTTGTTGGATTTGTTGGAGTGTGGATAATTGCTGGAGAAGGCGATATTACAAATATTGCTGTAAGCTCAAAATATAGGAAACTAGGCATTGCTTCAAATCTGTTGATAAAATTATTTGATGTGTGCAAAACTTTTAATTGTGAAGATATTACTTTGGAAGTTAGGGCTTCAAATATCCCTGCTCAAAATCTTTATAAAAAATTCAACTTTAAAGAAGAAGGTATAAGAAAGGGATATTATTCAGACAATGGTGAAGATGCCATTATAATGTGGAAAAGAGGATAGCATTGCTATCCTCTTTTATTATTAAGCTATCTCTTTTTTTCTTGCTTCAAACTTGCTATCAACATTAAATATAGCACGTGATACTCTTTTATATAATAAATATGTTGCTATACAAACTATTAATGCCTTTACTCCATTAAAAGGTATTAATCCTACAAATATATAATTTATTAATGCAGTTCCTTCTAAATGCATTCCATATGCAGGCAATAAGAAATATACATTTGAAATTATCCCTAAAATTTGCATAACTACCGCACCTATAAACATACCTAATATAGCAGTCTTTTTACTTTTCTTTTTATTATATATCCAAGCTGCTGGAACAACTAACGCAAGTCCAACTATAATATTTGCAGTCTCTCCTACAAAACCAGTTTCTGTTCCTTTTATTAAAAATCTTAAAAATACCTTTAATATAACTATAATTCCGCCAGCTACTGGTCCATATGCAAATCCTCCCATTAAAGCAGGTACTTCACTTAAATCAATTTTAAGCCATGGAAATGCAGGTATTATAGGAAAATCAAAATACATTAATACAACTGCAATAGCTGCTAATAAAGAAATTTTAATCATTTTGTTTAGATTTTTTGATGAATTCATACTTTTCTCCTCCCAAAAGTTATCCTCTGGGGCATTAGTTAAATTAACAAATATATTTGATAATAGTTTGTACTATTTATAATGTTTCATACATATAAAAAACCCTGATGTCATAAACATCAGGGCCTTAAAAACAAAGCTATTAATAAATATAATTTCTAACTTAATAAAATTATGATTTATTTACAAAATCATAAACTTATTATCAATAATATATTTATATAATTTAACTCTTACCTTCTTTCATCCAGACTTTACTGTCGGCTTCGGAGTTACACCGAATCTGCAAAAATTGCTCGCGGGCTATACCGCCGGTAGGGACTTGCACCCTGCCCTGAAGATATTAATTATTTACTTGTTTTTATTATATTACTAATTTTGGAACTTTTCAATAACATATGAACATTTCTTTTTTATTTATTAATGTCCTTCATAGTTAATGAAATTCTCTTTCTTTTTTCATCAACTTCCATAATTCTAACTTTAATTACATCTCCAACCTTAACTATATCTAATGGATGTTTAACAAACTTATTTGCCATTTGACTCTTATGAACTAATCCATCTTGATGAACCCCAATATCAACAAAAGCACCAAAGTCTGATACATTTCTTACAGTTCCCATAAGCTCCATTCCTGGTTGTAAATCCTTCAAATCTATAACACCAGTTTTTAAAATTGGCTTAGGCATATCTTCTCTTGGATCTCTTCCTGGTTTTTGTAATTCTTTAATTATATCTTTTAAAGTTAATTCTCCAATTTCAAGCTCACTAACAAGATTATTTAATCCCTTTGAGCTAACTCTTTCTTCTATATCATTTAAATTTCTATTTCTCAAATCTTCCTTAGTATATCCTAAAATCTCAATAAACTTTCCTGCTGCTTCATATGATTCTGGATGAACTGAAGTATTATCTAAAGGCTCATTACTTTCCATAACTCTTAGGAATCCTGCACATTGTTCATAAGCTTTTTGTCCTAATCTCTTAACCTTTAATAATTCTTTTCTGCTCTTAAATCCTCCAACCTCATCTCTATATGCAACTATATTATTTGCAATTGATGCATTTATCCCTGCAATATAAGTTAAAAGTGATGGTGTTGCAGTATTTAAATCAACTCCAACCTTATTAACAGAGTCTTCAACTACCCCTGCTAATGATTCATCTAATCTCTTTGGAGTAACATCATGTTGATATTGACCAACCCCAATTGCTTTAGGATCTATCTTTACAAGCTCAGCCATAGGATCTTGAAGTCTTCTTCCAATAGAAATAGCACCTCTTATAGTAACATCTAAATCTGGATATTCCTTAGCTGCAAGTTCTGATGCAGAATATACTGATGCACCAGCTTCTGACACTATTACATAAGCTAGCTCTCTTCCAGTTTCTTTTTTAATTTCACTTATCATTTCAGAAATTGCTTCTTCAGACTCTCTAGATGCAGTGCCATTTCCTAAAGAAATAACATCTACATTATATTTATATATAAGTTCTTTTAATATTTTCTTTGTACCTTCTACATCATTTTTAGGTAAGGTTGGATATACTGTAGCTTTTTCTAAGAATTTCCCTGTAGAATCTAAAACAGCTACTTTACACCCTGTTCTAAACCCTGGGTCATACCCCATAACTACCTTTCCCTTTATCGGTGCTTGCATTAAAAGAGCCTTTAAGTTTTCTTTAAATATTAATATTGCTCCTTCTTCACCTTTATCTGTTAATTCACTTCTTATTTCTCTTTCTATTGAAGGATATATTAATCTCTTAAGAGAATCTTTAATTGCTAACTTTAAATATTCATCAGTAACTTCATTATTTTTTAATAATCTATTTTGAAGATATGTTATTATTTTATCTTCATTAGCTACTATTTTAACAGATAATACTTTTTCCTTTTCTCCTCTATTTATAGCTAGTATTCTATGAGCAGGAATTTTACTGACATCTTCACTATATTCATAGTACATTTCAAAAGGTGTTGGTTCTTCACTTGATCCTTTTGATTCAATTTTTCCTTCCCTCATTACAAGTTCCCTTATCCATTTTCTAAATCCTGCATCATCAGAAATTACCTCAGCTACTATATCTAAAGCTCCATTTATAGCTTCATCTGCAGCAAGTACCTTCTTTTCCTCATCTATATACTTACTAGCTTCCTCTTTTATATCTCCTTTAAAGACTCCTTCTAAAATTAAATCAGCTAATGGTTTTAATCCCTTTTCTAAAGCTATTGTTGCTCTTGTTCTCTTCTTTTGTTTATAAGGTCTATAAATATCTTCAACTTCTGTTAAAGTATTAGCTTTTTCTAAGGCTTTAACTATGTCATCATTTAGCTTTCCTTGCTCATCTATTAATCTTAAAACATCTTCTTTTCTTTCCTTTAAATTTCTTAGATAAGTTAATCTTTCAAAGAATTTTCTTAAAACATCATCACTTAATCCACCTGTTTGTTCTTTTCTATATCTAGAGATAAAAGGAACTGTATTTCCTTCATCTAATAATTTAATTACGTTTTGAACTTGTTTTAAAGTTATTCCTAACTCCTTAACTAGTCTTTCTTCTATATTTACCATATTTTCCTCCTGTAAGTTTTATTATAAATTTAACTCTAATAATTAGTATAACATAATTTTACACTCTTGATATTAAGTAAAGCTAATAGTATAATTTAATTGTAAATATTTTCCATTTAGTTGTTAAGGGGGTATCTTTTTTGAATAAATTCATTAATGGATTTCTAAATATATTACTTATAGTTTTTATTACTCTTCTATTATTAAATCAGCTTTACGTAATTGAATTCTCTACAGATTTAAAGAAAATCTTTATATTTTTAACTTTTATAATGATTTTATTTGTTGCTACTAAAGAAATATTAACTGGCAAATCAAATTTTCTTAAATTTATAAATATAGTTACATTATGTAGCATAATAATTGGTGGTGTGCTTTCTGTTCTTAATAATCAACTTAACATTTTCATTTATATTTGTATTTTATTTTCATTATTTCAATGTTTATTTGAACTTATTCAAAATAAGGCATGATTTATTATCATAATGTGAACCCTCATTTAATAGTATTTAATATAATACTATTAGTGAGGTATTTTTTTATGAAAAAAAAAATTATATATTTTCCCTTATTATCAATAATTTCATTTCTATTGCTATTTACAATATATCTTAATAATACTTATTTACCATTCGATTCTAGTAATGTTCTGAGTAATATTTATGTTTTATCATCAGATACACTTGCTGGAAGACTAGCTGGAAGTACAGAAAATTCAATGACAGGAGAAATAATAAAAAATAGGTTTATAGATAGTGGATTAACCACCTTAAATAATGATGGTAACTACTCTCAAAGTTTTAATACTATTTGCCCTGTTATAACTAATACTTCTCCATATTTAAAGATAGAATCTAATGGAGAAATTGAAGAAGAATTAAAATATGGTGTTGACTTTAAAGAAGATATGATTAACTTTAAAAATAATACATTTACTTTTTCAAAATCAGACAAGGTAAATTCTTATCTAGCATATATGGAAGTAAGTTGTGCTGATGGACAATTTTTAATATATGTTCCTAAAGACAATAATTTTTCATTTAGAAGTTCATTTTTTAGTGATTTTGCTAAAGATGCAGTAATAATGGTTTCCAATAGTGCCTTTGAAAAAATATCTAATAGTTTAAATGAGGGAAAAGAAATTTCCATTCATATTCCATTTGAAGAAGAAGAAAAAACAATATCAAATATTATCGGTGTAATTAAAGGTTCAAATTCCTCATTAGCACCATTTGTATTAACAGCTCATTATGATCATCTTGGAAAAGATGGTTTAGGAAATACTTATTCAGGTGCATTAGATAATGCATCCGGTGCTTCATTTTTACTAGAGCTAAGTAGAAGTTTATCTACCTACGGAAAACCAGAAAGAGATATAATTTTTGTTGCTTTAAATGCTGAAGAATTTGGATTACTAGGATCTAAGGCTTTTGCTGAAGCTAATTTATTTAACATACAAGATTCAAAAGTAATTAATTTCGATATGATTGGTAGTGCTGATTATCCTATAAGTTTCATGCAAGGAAGTAAATTTAAGAACACAAATTCAGAACTGTTAAGTTCATTAAAAGAGATTTGTGATTCTAATAATGTAAGTTATGAGGTTCTTTATGAAGATTCTAGTGATCATGCAAGTTTTAATAACTTAAATATAGATGCTGTTAGTTTCTGTCATAGTGACAAAACAAGAATTCATACACCTGATGATACTATTGATTATATAGATACTGATGCCATTGATACTGTTTATAGCATAGTTGATGAAGAAATTAAAAACTCTTGCTATAGTATATTTACTAGATTTGTATATAGCTCACAATCATTATTATGGCTATCTATTATTTTAATTATATTAATTGCTTGGGGATTATTTGATAAAAGTAAAATTATAACTGATAAAAATGGCTCTAGATTTTTCGCATTAATTGCATTAATATCTGTTATAACTTCTTGTATATTTTATGCTAGGGGATATAATGATTCTATTATAGTAACTCTTATATTTGGATTTTCAATAATAATTATTACACTTAAAAATTTTAAACTAATATCAAAATAAAAAAAGTGCAATGCACTTTTTTTATTTTGATATACTCTTTAAATATGTAGTTATAAATTGATCTATTTCTCCATTCATAACAGCATTTAAATTTGATGTTTCTTCATTTGTCCTATGATCCTTAACCATATTATATGGATGGAATACATATGATCTTATTTGACTTCCCCATCCCATATCCTTTAACTCACCCGTTAAATCTTCTATTTTTTCCTTATGAGCTCTTTCCTTAAGTTCTATAAGCTTTGATTTCAACATAGACATTGCTGTATCCTTATTTGAAAATTGGCTTCTTTCACTTTGACACTGAACTACAATCCCAGTAGGAATATGAGTAATTCTTATAGCAGATTCTGTTTTATTTACGTGTTGCCCCCCAGCTCCACTTGCTCTATAAGTATCTATTTTTAAGTCTTCAGGTCTGATATCTATATCTTGATCCTTTGTAAGTTCCGGTAATACTTCTATAGACGCAAATGAAGTTTGTCTTTTTCCATTTGCATTAAATGGAGATATTCTTACTAACCTATGAACTCCCTTTTCTGCCTTTAGATATCCATATGCAAATTCACCCTTTACTCTTAATGTTGCGCTCTTTATTCCTGCTTCATCGCCCTCAAGTATATCTAATGTTTCAACCTTATACCCCTTCTTTTCACACCATCTCGTATACATTCTTAAAAGCATAAGCGTCCAATCATTAGCATCACTTCCACCAACACCAGCATGCAAGTTTAATATAGCATCATTTCTATCATACTCTCCTGATAAAAGAAGCTCTATCTTATATTCTTCTATAAGCTTTTCTATATCTCTAATCTCCGTAATAACTTCATTTACAGTTTCTTCATCATCTTCTGCAAGCTCTGCCAGTACTTCTACATCATCTAGTCTACTTACTAAATTTTCATATCTATCTATCTTATCTTTAATACCCTTGCTTTCCTTCGTAACTTCTTCAGCCCTTTTTATATCATCCCAAAAGCCTTTTTCTTGCATCTGAAGCTCAAGTTCTTGAAACCTTTTTTCTAGACTTTCTTTGTCAAAGTGAAGCCCCCATTTCTTTTAATGTTTCCTTTAATCCACTAACCTTAGTTAGCTCTTGTTCTAACTTAATTAACAAAAAAAATCACCCCTTCATTCAGTGACAAGTGACAAACGACAAGTGACAAGTTAGATGTAGTAATATTTATAAATCTCTCCCCCACATTAACTTGCCACTTTTAACTTATCACTTGAAACTATCTATGCTTCCCTACCGCAGCAGTTCTTATACTTTTTACCACTTCCACATGTTCGAGTTTTCCTAATATTTATAGCATTATAAATATTATCTGTATTACTTGTATTTACTAGTGTTTCAGTTTTTGAAATATCAATATTATTTGTATTTATTGTACTTATTTTAGCCATCAATATTTTTTATTTGGCGACAAATTGGCGACATTGTCTACATCGTTATTTGTCTTTTATATGTTTTAAATTTTACAATATTATTCATTTTTTGTCTAGAATATTTTCGCAATTTTTGCAAAAGCTAGTTATTATCCAACTCTTGTTTGCTTTGCTGTTGTAGTTCAAAGATTGTTTTTTGATTTTCTATTTCTGCTCTAAGCTCATCTTCTGTTGGTAAATATAATTTATATTTTGAGGCAAAAAGTTGCTCATTTCCTTTTAAAACAGAGTATCGTGCTATATCTTCATCAGTTTCTGAACATAATACAATTCCTATTGTTGGGTTATCATCTGGTGCTTTTTTTAATTCATCATACATTCTAACATACATATCCATTTGACCAACATCTTGATGAGTTATTTTTTTAGTTTTTAAATCAATCAACACAAAGCATTTTAATATATAATTGTAAAATACCAAATCTATATAATAATCTTCTTTTTCTGTATGAATATGTTGTTGTCTTGCAACAAAAGCATATCCTTTTCCGTAATTCCATTAAAAATTTTTGTAAATTATTTATTATACTAGATTCTAATTCTGTTTCTGTAAAACTATCATCTAAAGAATATCCTAAAAATTCAGCTATAACAGGATTTTTTACAAATTCTAATTTATTCATTAAATATTGATTTTCATTTACTTTTTTCATTTCATCTATGACTGGCTCTTTGACTTGAGATTTCAATAATCTATAATAATACTGTGATGAAATATTTCTTTGTAATGTTCTTACACTCCATGTTTGTCCTAGTGCTTCATTTTCATACCATTCTCTTGCTTCTTTATCAAATACTTGTAATAATGTTCTATAATGACTCCAAGAAAGCAATCTATTAGATTTTGAACACGCTGTGTTCAAAATGTTTGGAAAAGTTTTGTAAAAATTCAAAAAATAATATAAATTTCTTGCATCAAAGCCTTTTCCATATTCATCAGCTAGTTCTTTTGATATTTTCTTTATTATTTCCTTACCATAATTCGCTCTATCTTTTCCTTTTAATTCTTCTTCTGCAATTCTATATCCAATTAACCAATTTCTTTCTACTAACGCAAGATTAACAGATTGAAATGCATAATCTCTTGCAGAATCTATAATTGCACATATTGGTGTTAGTATAAAGTAGTGGACACATTAAATCGAACTAAGTAAAATAATAT
>OOCW01000310.1_pt1 | contig 52250 bp, 53 predicted proteins | sample 1671201 | NCBI WGS metagenome assembly OOCW01 (sample SAMN06348132, study PRJEB24527) | human gut metagenome | biome: human gut; feature: ankylosing spondylitis patient; material: feces | host: Homo sapiens | place: China | collected 2015-10
CACATTATTTTATAAGTTAAGTATAACATAAAAGACCTAAAAAATTGTCTTAAAAAAAATTTTTTAGGTCTTTTATTCCGAAAGGCACTTTTTCAGTGCCCTCCTACAATTAGCAGTTCATTTTTTTTACTATTCCCCTATATATTTTTATGTATTCTCTCCATATAGAATGTAATAATCATGGTCATTGCATAATCATAAATTAGAAAAACTGGTTGTGCTACTATCCATAATATTATCAATGCAATAGTTCTACCTGAATCATTAAAAACTTTAGATATTAACACTTCTAATCCAGCTATTATATTTATATCCAAAATATTTTGCATTATTTTAAAGCCAATTATAAATGATATATTAAAAAATACCATCTTAAGCACTATTTCTAGTTTTTCTTTTCTTATTCCCTCTATAAAGTACTTAATTATTCCGTATACTCCAAAGAATATAAAATATAAAAATGATATTTTAATTGGAACTAAGAAAAAAGCAATTAAACTAGATGATATATATACAAAAATAGATGTTTGAATATTACTTCTTATAATACATACCGGTATTAAAGCAGATGCAATTGTTAATATTGCTAATGTACTTATTGGTAATATTAAAGTTGCATATAATACTATAGTGGTTAATGCAACTAAAATTCCACCAAGAGCTATATCCCTCGCCTTCATAAAACTCCCCCTATTAACAGCAGCCTATAAGATCCCCACCAAAGCATTCACATAATGAATCTAAACACCATAAATTCATACAACAATCACAAGTATCCATATTTCCAGTTGAAGTTCTATATGCTTTACTGTATCCTCTACCTCTTGATTGTAGCTGATTTAATGCTTGCCTATACTCAAAATTATTAGGATCCATAGCACATGCTCTTTGTATATTGTTATAAGCTGATTCAAACCAGCCCTTTGCCATCATAACATTTCCATATAAGTAATACCATTCTGCATCTCTTTCCTTTATGGCATTAAGCTTTGCTTCTGCAGCCGTTATGCTTCTCATTTGAATAAGACTTCTCACTTCTGCATAAATAGCCGTATTACTACTATATGAATTAGATCCAGTATTATAACTAGCATTATATCCATTTGATGAAGAATTATAACTTGAATTTCCACCACCATTTTTTAACATATCATAAGCTTTGTTTATTTCTGCTAATTTTTCTTGTGCTAAATCTTTAAGCGGATTATCCACATATTGATCTGGGTGATATTGTTTTACTAACTTCCTATAAGCTGATTTTATTTCTTCTTGAGAAGCTCCAGGCTTCACTCCTAATACTTCATAGGGATTCATTTTAAAACACTCCTTTTATCCTCTGCTATCATTATAACTTATAAATCTTAAATATATCTTAATGTTTATTTTTCTTATCCTTACAGTTACACTTATTTATTATTTTTTCATATTTATCCATCATACCAAGATTAATTATATTTTCCAATATAGCTTTATTCCTCTTTAAAGGCAATTTATCTAATGCATATTTACAATTATATCCGCAATTTAAAATAGTAAATTCCATTCTTGGTTTAATTTCTTCTAATAATTCTTCATAACTTTTATTCTCTTTATTATATAAATAGTTTATTGGGTTAAATTTATCTTTTTCTATATCTTCCTTTAAGTCATCTAATGCATCTATTAAATAAATCCATTTTCCAAGAGCATAGCCTAAATCATAAAGTTGATATCTTAACTCATCACAATCCTCATCAATACTCTCAGGATATAATTCTAAAATTTTAGCTACTATTAAACTAAAGGGGTGCGAAATTTCATCTATTGATGAAAATTTTTTATTTTTTTCTAAATTAGATAGCATATTTAAGTTTTCTTCTATTATATCATTAATCATAGTAACATTTCTGTTAAATTTTCGTTTATATGGAGCTAAAACAGCGCTTTCAAGTTTACTTTTTAAACTCTTATCGTCATTTACATCATCAATTAACTTATAATATACTAGTGAAACATTCATAGCCGCTGTATATTCTAATGCTTTATTATTTATAATCATAGGCTTATTCTTTAGTGGATGAGCCATACACTTTTTAAATTCAATATTAGGTTCTTCGCTATGTAAAGCATCTAAAAGTAAACCTAAAAAAGCCATATCATAATTTAAAGCTAATCTTGGAATATTTCCAAAGTTATCTTTAATATGCATACATACACCACAATAATATCCCCTAAACATTTCATATTCTCTTATTTTAAGTTCAGGTTTAAGCGGAGTTACATAACCAAACAAATAATCACTCCTTTATGTATCTTATTTTCACATAAACTTAGTATAGTTTATTTACAAATATTAATCAATTTATACTACTAATTTTAGCTTTATCTATTATCTATCAACTAAATAAGAAATAGCCCCCTAAGATAATATCTTAAGGAGCTATTTCTTATTTTAAAAACTTCCACCACCACCGCCGTGGGTATTTCCACTACTTGATCTATGAGTGGAACTTCCGTTCCCCCCACCAGAATTATTTTTTTCAATTTTTGTTTTAGTAGTAAATGTATTTACAAAAGTATCTCTTCTTTTAGTAAATACTATAGAATTATTATCTACATAATTTATACTTGATACTGATTTTGAATTTTTATACGAATTAACTACAATTATACATGTTAAACCTGCTACTACAGCTGAAACGCCTAAAGCAATTAATAATACCTTTAAAGTATGTTCCTCTTCACTATAAGTATATTGACCTTCTGGCACTCCATTATCAATATAATATTGTATATCCGTTAAAAATATATTACATGCATCAAAGTACTCTTCATTACTTAAATACTTACTTATATCATTAACAATAGAATCTATTCTATTATCAGTAAAATACTCTATTGCATCTCCACTAGTAGAAATCCATATCTTTCTATCATCCATATCTATTAATAATAATAATCCACTTTTATTATCACCTAATCCATATCCATTATAATCATAGTAATCATCTGCATAATCTCTAGGTGTCTTTCCTTGTAAATCATTGGATGTAACTATAACTACATCCATGTTATAGTTTTCTCTAAAGTTTTCAATATTAACTTTTAATTCATTTATTTCATCCTGTGATAAAAGTTTAGCATCATCAACTACTGGATTTACACTAGCTTCAATTATAAAACTAAAGGATAATATAAAAATTAATGTACTAATAAAAGGTATAAACTTTTTCTTTAAACTTTTCATATCATCATACCTCCTATAAATACTAATAAAAATACCATTATAAAAATAACTAAAAATAATATAAATATTTTTCCTTTAGATACAGGTAATGAACCAAAAACTTTTCCTGTTTGTCCGTTCATAGCAAAAATATAATTATTACTTCCTGAACTATAGGTCATCATCCATACAGGCATTAATGCATAATCACAAGATGTTTTATTAAAATTCGCATGTGTTCCTACAACATCAACAATGGAATATCCATTTATTGAATTTCTTAATATATCATTAGTTCCTAGCTTTATTTTATTTTCTATTAAAGGTAAAACCTGCTCTTTTGTTTTATCATATTTCTCTGAAAAGAAACCTGGTAAATAAGCAATAGAAAAATCTTTAAACTCTTTAGAATCATATGGTTCTATACTTTCCATAACCTTATCATCCATTTTACTTGATGCATTACTAGGTACATTTTTAAATGTTAAATTTGCTTCCCTATAAATATTATATATATCTGTCTTAGTATATTTATAATCTCCTCTCACCCATGTTGTAATTTTTTTACCTCTTGCACTCATCTGCCCAGTTACATTGGAATCAACTACCCAGAAAGGAATATAAATGCCCGTTATTTTCTCTAATTGTTTAGATGAAGAAAATTCATTAGGTAAAAACCACTTCTTTTTACTCCACTCCATAAAATTTTCAATAGCCTTATCCTTATCTATTTTAAATGGAATAACTTTAGATGGCTTAAATTCTCCATTAAACTTATCACTTAAAACTACAGGTCCGTGGCAATAACAACAAAATGTAGCTGTAGTATTATTATCTGCTACTACTTCTGCTCCACATCTTGGACATGAATAAACTCTAGTTTTTTCACCTATGTTATCCCATTCTTCATTGTAGGTATATTCTAAATTTTCCTTGTTTATATGTTGATTATCTAAACCCTTTAACCTCTCTACTTCATCTACAGTAAATTCGCTTAAACAAAAATCACATTTACCTTTTTGTAATTTTGGATCAAATTTAATTTCTGCTCCACAATTAGGACATTTGTATGTAATAACAGCCATCGCTTTCCCCCTAATTAATAAATTTTCTACCTATACATTATACCATATTTTTTTATAATTCTCTTAAAATACCAATTAAATTTTACACTTTAAAATTTAATTTTACTAGAACACTATTATAAAGTTTGTCTATATATTTTTATTAAAATTTTAATTTACTCTATTATAATATTAAAGGTTGTATATCCATATTTATACTTTTTATTTTTCTTGACTTTTATTTATTAATATGCTTTAACCTCTTTTATTTAACGTACTAAGAGCAGTTTTCCATTATTAACTATTTATTTTTTGGAATTTTAATCCTTGTTATATTGTTCCATAGCAGTTTGACAGCTTTTTGGATATATAGTATAAACTATTTGCAGGACGAGGGAATTAAATTCAAAATCTTGGAGGTGTATTTTCTGTTTAAGAAAATTTTTGTTTTAACAACTTCACTTGCTTTATCAATTTTAGGTATAAATGAATTTTATGCACATGCAAGTGTTTTAAATAATGAAAATAAAAAAGTTGTTAATGTTAGTTATTTAGAAAAGCATAATGATAATAATGATATAAACTCAAATAATATTTCAACTAATGAAAGTAAGGCTGTATTAATTAACGCTGATAATGATTTAATTATTAACGATATTACCACTAATACTAGTGTAAATGTTGAATTTACTTCTATAGTTGATAAAATTATGAATGATGTTTCTATCTATAATAAAAAAGTAGAAGAAAAACAAGTTAATAAGGAGGCTAATAAAGCGAAAGCAGAAGCTGATTCCAATGTTGAAACTCAAGAATCTAGCAATTCATATAAAGCTACCTATACAATGAAAGCTACTGCATATACTGGAGATTCTATTACTGCTACCGGTATTACCCCTGTTCGTAACCCAAATGGACTTAGTACTATCGCTGTAGATCCATCAATAATTCCTTTAGGTTCAAAAGTTTATATTCCTGGCTATGGTGAAGCTATTGCCGCAGATACCGGTAGTGCTATTAAAGGTCATAGAATTGATTTATTTTTGAATTCCAAAAATGAATGTATTAACTGGGGAAGACAAAATGTAACACTATATGTCCTGGCCTATCCTGGAGAATGGTAAAATTAACAAATATAAAATAAAAAGGAGTATTTTGATTTCAATATACTCCTTTTTTAATTAAATTATTTTATTAATTCTTCATACTTTGCTTTTGCATCTTCAGAAACTACACTATTTAATATAAATAATGATACTAAATCTCCATCAACTTTTACTTCTGCACTTTCAGAAACTTCTTGTTCTTCTGGATAAAAAGCACTTCCTATTTTATCTTGTAAAACCTCTTCTACTGAAGCTTTCACCTCGTCAACTTTTCCCTCTTTAGCCTTAACAACCATAATAAATCCTGGTCCTGGTGAAATTCCAGTCTCTAATATTCCGTAATCTTCCACAGAGTCTAAGTTTAAATGATATATTTCAGATGCCATAGTATCATCTATCTCTATTGGCATTCTTACAAATCCTTCTTCATTTAACTTTTCTACTACTTCCTTTGCAGAAACTGACGATGTTTGTTGTTGAACTGATGGATTATTTCCTGCATTTTTATTTCCACATCCAGTTAAAGTTGCTCCAACCATAACTGCTATTAACGCACTTATTAATATCTTTTTCATTATTATAACCTCACTTCATTCATTTGTTATGTTAATTATGTTATCACTTCATTAGACTATCCTATTATCTAAATTGTTCCCAACTTTTTAAAATTTTTTCTTTATACCCATTTCCATTTATTTACAAATGCTTTTATTTTATTTATACTTATATTAAGAAAGATATTTTATCTTTAAATCAAAGGTGAAAGTCCTATTACCTAAATTACTAATTAAGTAACTTTAAAGCTTCTCTTTTATGAAATGAGGTGATTTATTATAGACAATAATAATTTTGACCTAAACGCAAGACGAAAATTACTTCATGAACGAAAAAGAAAAAAACAAAAAAGATTTAGGCTTATAACTTTATCAATTCCACTATTAATTCTATCAATAACCATAATAGTTATTATATCAAATAGAAACAATACAGTTGCGACATTTAATTTAGCTATACCTAAAATCGAAGAAAAACAACTCTATACTGTTTGCATAGATCCTGGCCACGGTGATTGGGATTATGGTGCAATTAGTCCAAATGGTACAGCAGAAAAAGATATTACACTTGCTATTTCTTTAAAGTTAGGAAAGCTATTAGAGGAGGATAGTAATTTTAAAGTTATTTATACTCGCGCAACAGATACTATGGATTGGATAGAAACAGCAAATGATAGTTTGAAAGAAAGAATTAAAATCTCAAAAATATGTAATGCAGATATTTTTATATCTATTCATTGCAACTATAGCTCTGACTCTAATAAAATTTCAGGTGTTGAAACTTGGTATAATCCTTCTGATGATAGTAGTTTAACCTTATCAAAATATCTACAACAAGCTCTAATAGATTTAGATTATACTACTAATAGAGGCGTAAAATCCTATGTTCCTGGTGAAGAACTTGCAGTTTTAGAGTTAAATACTACAACATCAGCTTTAATTGAGTTAGGCTTTCTAACAAACTCTTCTGATGAAAAATATCTTACTTCCTACCAAGGCCAATCTAATTGTGCAAATGCACTTTATAAAGCAATTGTTGAATATAAAGATGATACTAATGAATAAGAAAAGAAAGAATCTAAATAATAGCAATACTTTACTATTATTTAGATTCTTTAACTTATTATTTTATTGTTATTGTATATGAACTATTAAACTTTTGTCCTATATCTAATTTTTGTATTCCAGCCTTATCTTTTAATTCCCCAGTAAAATCTTCAAAATCAGCATGTCCATACCATGGCTCTATACATACAAAAGGTGCTCCTGTTGACTTAGTCCATAATCCCATATAAGGGAATCCAGTAAAGTCCATAGTTAATACTTTATCATGATTAACAGATTTTAAGCTTATTTTATTTGACTTTAAGCTATCAAAAACTAAAGCATCACCTTTAAACAAATCAAAACTTAAAGGTATTATATTATTATCAACTAAATATTGCTTTCTTTCACGTTTTATATAACCATCTTGATTTATAGTCATTATATCACAATTTTCCTTTTCATTGAACTCAAAATAATAATCATCTATTATTTCTCCAGGCATAATTGGACACATAAATGCTGGATGCGCTCCTATTGAAAAGTAAATCATCTTATTATCAGTATTTTCTACTATATATTCTGTTATAATTTCATTTTCTACCAAAGTATAAGAAATTTTTAATGAAAATTTATATGGATATACCTTTAAAGTTTCTTCTGAATCAACTAATTCAAAAATAATATTATCATCCGTCTTTTTTATCATTTCAAACTCTTTCAGTCTAGCTAATCCATGCTGTGGTAAATTATATTCTTTTCCATCAACTTTATAACTTCCATTGTTAACTTTGCCTACTATTGGAAATAATACTGGTGCACTATACCCCCAATATCTCTTATTTCTGTTCCATAAATATTCAATTCCATCAACTTTAGATTTAATATTGTGAAGTTCTGCTCCCTGATTGCTTATAGTAATTTTAATTTTTTCATTTTCCAATGTATACAACATTTTTCTCCCCCTACCATATATAATATACTATACATAATTATACAATATATTAACAAATTATAACAGGATGAAAAATAACGTATTTAAAATAGTGATTTTTAACCCTTCACTACTCTAAATACGTTATTTCTATTCTACTACACCCTTATATCCTAAAAGTCCTTGTCCTAAATTATATAATTTAGTAAAACCTTCTTCCTCTAACATTTGACACGCTAATGCACTTTTATGTCCAGCTTTACAGTAAACCAAAATAGGCTTATCTTTATTTTCTTTTAGCTCTTCAATTTCCCACTCTAACTCTTCAACTGGTATGTTTATTGCATTAGGTATTTTATTTTCCTTAAATTCACTATATCTTCTGACATCTATAATCATTAAATCTTTACAATCCTTAATTAGATTTTCAGCTTCTATACTATTAATTGATTTAAATGAACTCATAATTACACCTCTTTTGTCATTACATTTAAATTAATTATAGTAATAATAATCTTTATTTACAAGGAAATTATTTATTTATTGGCTTTATAGCATCTACAATAATTGAAACCATTCCTAAATTATTTTTATAGTTTCTACTATCAAATCTATAACTTCTACATATTTTCCCCTTTGATTCATCCCATTCTCTATAATGAAAATCTCCTTGTTCATCACAATATTCTAAAAGTGTAACCTCAAAGCCAGCACTTTCAAATATATTAACTAATGTTTTATAATCATAAACTACTTTATGTGCATATGCTGGATGGTCTTCATGTCCCGGCCCTCCAACTTTAACCATATTTTGATACCATTCATTTCTAAAGTTTTTATCTGGAACTGCACATCTTACATATCCACCTGGTTTTAAAAACTTATAACAATTTTTTGCTGCTTTTACTCCATCTTCATATGATAAATGTTCCCATACATGCTCTGCTAAAATTGCTTCTATATCATCATTCTTAGCAATATTTTCCCATTGATCTATTGATAATAAATTAAGCTCATTTTCTTGAGTTGAAACCCATCCATCATATTTTACTTTTCCAGCTCCTATGATTATTCTCATAACACTTCTCCCCTTAATACTCTTATAAAAAATGTTTAATTATATAATTTTCAACTAGCGGCTTTTATACAAATAGTTAATTTTTTAATTATATTTAATAATATATATTTTATACCATTTATATCCACTTAGTAAATATTTTTGCTTCTTTTAATAAAAATGTTCCTAATATATACCAATACATTAAGATTGTTTAACAATTTAATACTTCAAAATTCATGGTAGTTCCCAAAAGTATTAAAAGTATTGCAATAAAATTTTTATAAGTATCTCTAATTTCCTTTTCATTTCTATTTTCCCCTGTTTGTGATAAAGCTGTTTTATAGTTATCAAATAAAATTCCTGTAAAAATTGCTATTACAAATAAATATATTATATTAGTTCCCTTAGGCACTTCAGTTAAGTCTTGTAATGTATCGGCATAGTTCGTAGAGTTTAATTGATCGGATATTTTTACTTTTTGCCATTCAAGATATAGTATATTAAGTATAGAAGCATATATAATTAGTATAATTCCAAATTCTGATAAATTAGTAATTCCTATCTGCTTAATTAGTTGATTTTTTTCCTCATCTGTAATAGTTGAATTACTATTTGAATTTGAATTAGAATTATTATTTGAATTATGACTATTGTTACCATTAGCATTAGTAGTATTTGATTTATCTCTATTACTTTTACATTTTTTCATATATCTAAATTTAAAATTACTCTTCAATATATAATATTCAAATGAAAATATACAGTTACATCTATGACTCTTTCCTCCCTTTACTATTAATATATTTTATACTGAAATCAAAACATATCATATTTCCACTTCATTTATTTTTCTTATAATCTAAATTCGCCTATTATAATATCATTATAAATTTGTTTTTTCTTAATAAATTTATCATTTTGGAATTGTTTCCAATACTTTTTTAATAAATTATCAATTTTGTTATTGTAAATATTTTACACCGAACATATAATATTAATACGGAAGGGAATTTTTAGGAGGTTTTTCTATGGGAGATAAGTATAATAATGTAAAAGATTCATTTCAAATTTTTTTAGCTGAAAGAAATATACCTGATCCAGATGAGATGCTAGGTAAAGCTTTAAAATATTTAAAAGACAAAGGTCACACGGTTTCATTTAAAGGTTTTGATATAAATAATACACCAATTGTTGAAATAGATAATGTACTATACAAATTTGATAAATGCTTTGGTCTTTGGCAATCAGCTAAATTCACTAAAATTCAGGGTGATTTTTCAGATAATCTTATAACTAGTAAAAAATCAAAAATAGAAAGTTTTTATTCTTAAATATATAAGTAAAGGCGCACATTAAGTGCGCCTTTATATTTAACCTTTAATTATTTCTTTTTCTCATCTTCTTTACTTACCACAGCTTCTTTGGTGTTTATTGCATCCTTAGGCTTAGCTGCTGGCTTTGGAGGTAACTTTTTAATAAAACTTCCGCCAACCCTTAATTCATCCTTATTTTCCGAAACCATAAGCACTTCATCTGTTAATGTTATTGCTTTTTTAGGACAAAAGTCTTTACATAACCCACAGAATGTACATGAAGCTAAATCAAAATTCATTTTTATTTCTTGTCCACCTTCTACTGGTTTTACTTCTTTAGTTATTGCCTCACCTGCACATACCCTAATACATATTCCACATCCAATACATGCATTTGAATCAAAAGAAAGCTTTCCTCTATAATTTTCCGCTCCTCTTACCTCATCAATTGGCCTTTCATCTGTTAATACTGGTTTGAATATATTAGATATTCCTTCTAAAAGGTAAGGAAGTTTAAACATAATTTTCATCCTCCCTCTTTTTATTTAATATTTCAATAGCTTCTAATATTCCCTTTGCTATAGCCTCTGGCTTTGGTGCACAACCTGCCACTGTTACATCAACTTTTGTCCATTTATCTAAAGGTCCATCAACAGAATAACTTCCTTTAAAAACATTACAAGATGCTGGACATGAACCAATGGATACAACAACTTTAGGTTCTGGAACTTGGGATAAAACTCTTAACATTCTATCTCGTGATTGTACTGTTACAGGTCCTGTTACAACAATTATATCTGCATGTCTTGGTGAACCAGCAAGTTTAACTCCAAACCTTTCAATATCATATCTAGGTCCAAGTAATGCTAAAAGCTCAATATCACATCCATTACAAGACCCTGTATTTACATGATATATCCAAGGAGATCTTTTTCTTCCATTTTCAATTATTGACATTTCTATACCTCCCTATAGATTCAAGCTTACTAAAACATAGCTTAATAAAGATAAAACTGTTGGTATTGTCCAATAGAACTTAAACATTTGATTAGTTTTATATCTTCCCATAAGCCCTCTAACTATTGATAAAAACACTATAGCTATAACTATTACTAAAACTAGTAATATTAATGTATTAACTAATAAATCAATTCCTCTATTCCCTGTAGTTACACCTATTCCTCCTAAAAATAATACTACGAATAATGCAGTCATAACATAAACTTTTATATTATGAGTAAGCTTAAATAACCCTAAATGCAATCCACTATATTCAGCTAATGGCCCTTCACAAATCTCTGTTTCAGCCTCTGATACATCGAAAGGCGATATTCCAATTTTAGCTGGCAATATCATTAAAAATGCAATTGCAGCTGGAAGTAAAGATATTGTAAATAGAAAGCTTCCAGTTCCTTGTTGTGCACTAGCTATTGCTACTAAAGAATATGTTGTTCCTTCTCCTAATATCATTCCAGCTTTTTTACAAACAGCAAGTAATGATGTTATTAAAGGTAATTCATATGCAACCATTGCTACAACCTCTCTTGATACACCAATTGATGCAAATGGTGATCCTGATGCCATACCTCCAACTATCATTACTACTGATGGTATAATTAATAAATAAATTATTACAACTATATCAGCTATACCTCCAAAAAATGACCAATTATATATAGGAAATAATACTGGTATTATACAAATACTAACTAATGCTATTATTGGTGCTAAAATAAATAACCTTTCATTTGCATTCATTGGAACTATAGTATCTTTTCCTAAAAGTTTTACAAAATCATAAAATGGTTGTGTAATTTTAGGTCCTCTTCTTCGTTGCATTCTAGCTACTATCTTTCTATCTAATCCCGATAAAAATAATCCCACAATCACTGTAAAAATGAAGCCTGGGAATATAATTAAATATATCAACTTACTTAAATACTCCATATTCCCACCTCCTATAAAAATATAATTGTAATCACAGACACTATTACTAAAGTTGCTACTATCCATAAAGAATAATCATTAACACTACCATTATGAGCCTTTTGTATGCTATTAAAATATCCCTTTAATTGATACTTCATTCCCCAAAACAAATCATTAGCACCCACTTTTACTTTTTCCCCTTTCTCTCCTCCAACATAAATATCATATTTACATGCTGCATCTAAAGGGGCTTCTGAATAATTTACACTATTACCTCTATGATTTTCATACTTTTTAAATATACTCATATCAAACTCATTATCTGATTTTTCATGTATTTCTTCTCCTGAGTTATCCCCTTTGAAAATAACAAATACTAAAACAGCAAGTAATAATATTACAAAAAGTATTAAAAAATTAGTTGGATTATATATACCTTTTGTTAGGAATTCAACATTATTAATGCCATCAAAAGCAAATACTGAATCATAAGTATTTCCTAATGCTGAAGATACATATCTAGACAAATCATATACGCTTTTAATTACTGGAAGTAATATCTTATTAACTATCACCTCTGGAAATAGTCCAAATATGACTGTACCTAAGGCTAACACTCCCATTGGAATTTTCATTGATGTTGGAACATCCTCTATATTTTTATGTTCTTCATTTATAGGTCCAAAAAACGCTGAATGTCCTACTTTTATAAATGAGGCTAAAGTAAGGGCTGAAACTACAACAGCTATTATAGATACTATTCCTAATGAACCTGTAAATCCAGCTTCATATATCATCCATTTTGATGCAAAACCATTAAATGGTGGAATTCCACTAATTCCTGCAGCTCCAAATAAAAACATTGCCAGAGTAAATGGCATCCTTTTACCTAAACCTGAAATTGACTCTAAATCTGTAGTTCCAGTAGTATAAAGTATAGCTCCTGCAGTTAAAAATAATAATCCTTTAAATATAGCATGGTTAATCATATGATAAGTTCCACCAGTCATTGCTAAAACACTTATTTCTCCACTTTCTACTATTGCCATACCTAGCGCCGTTATAATATATCCTATTTGAGAAACTGAATGAAATGCTAAAAGCCTCTTAAAATCATGTTGTAACAATGCCATAGATACCCCTATTACCATTGTTATAACACCCCAAACTAATATTAAATATCCTACTGGCTTATTTGATGCTAGTCCAAAAATCATAAATACTAATCTTATAATTGCATATACTCCTGTTTTACTCATCACTCCTGAAAGTATCATTGAAATTGATGATGGTGCTGCCATATGTGCATCTGTTGGCCATGTATGACATGGAACCATAAATGCCTTAACTGCATATCCAACCATCATAAGTGAAAATGCTATTATTAACGTTGGAGTCATAGATTCCATACTTTTTATAACTACTGCTATCTCAGCTAAATTTAATGTCTTTGTTTCACTATATATTAAACAAGTTCCTAATAAAATCAATGATGATCCTAAAGAGCCTGTTACTATATATTTAAATGCTGCTTCTACTGATTTATCCTTATAATTTCTAAATGCAGTCAATGCAATTGCTGCAAATGTCATTATTTCAAGCATTACATACATATTAAATAAATCACCGGTAAATACAAAACCTATCATGCTTGAAGTTAATAGCAAAAATAACACATAATATTTTTCTAATCCATTATCATGGCTCATGTATTTTAAAGAATAAATTACTGATAAAAGTGATGCCCCTGTAATTATTAAAGCTAAAAACATCCCTAATGAATCTATTTCAAGTCCAATACCAAAAGCCTTTCCACCAATTGGACTCCAATTTCCCATCCAACTTACTATAATTTCCCCATCAATTAAAATGGGCTTAATTAATAATATTACACATAAAAATGATACTGCTGTTGCAATAACTGCAAGAGCCCTCTTTACTCTTATATATTTGTCCTTAAATAATCCAAGTACAAATGCTAAAATAAATGGAGTCATTATTGCTATTATTGGAAGATTATTAATAAATTCTATACTCATCCTCTAATCCTCCTTACATCATCACTTTCTATACTGTTATAATGTTTTTGAATTTTAATCACAATAGATAATGCTAGTGCTGTAACACATGCTCCAATTACTATAGATGTAAGAGTTAAAGCCTGAGGAATAGGATCTACAAAGTAAGTACTATTATCACTAAATATTGGTGCTGTACCATTAGTTCTAAATCCAATTGAAATTAACAACAAATTAATTCCAGAATCTAAAACTCCCATTCCAATAACTATCTTTATTAAGTTTCTCTTTAAAACAATTATTGCAAGTCCAATTACAATTAAAAGAAAAGCTCCAATATAATTAATTGTCATCTATTCCTCCCCCTTACTCTTTAAATTAGTTATCATAATTAATATTAAAAATGAAATTCCTGCAAAAACTTTAAAACCTACAGCAAAATTCATTAAAAATATGCTTCCTGATGAAAATAAATCCCCTGGACTACCTTTTTCAAGAATATTTCCGAAGAATACACCTGAACCTATTAGACCTATAAATGCTAATATTATAAATCCTAATGCCCCAATATCCTCTGCAATTTTAAATGTATTTGCTGCTACTCCTTTATTTACTCCTTTAAATCCATATCCAATATAAATAATAGCTATTGCACCAGCTATTAAAACTCCACCTTGGAAACCACCACCTGGTGATAAATGACCATGAATTATAATATATAATCCTAACGTAAGCAAAATTGGTAATACTAAATTTGTACAAGATATTAAGATAGAATCTCTTCTCTTTTTCATATTATTTCTCCTCCTTTGCCTTCTTTTCTGGTCTTAAAACTGCTGCAACTCCACAAATTGCGGTGAATAATACTATAGCTTCTCCTAAAGTATCATATCCTCTAAAATCAAATACTGTTGCTGTAACTGAATTTATTGCTCCTGTTTCTTTAATAGTATCATCTATTATTATTTGAGATGCATCTCCAAAGACTTCTGGTTTTAATCCCATTTTAAAACCTAAAAAAGTAAAAATCACAAGTAGTAAAAAAAGAATTAAATAAGTTATCCTTTTTCTCATTTCTCTTCCTCCTTAACCTTTTTTGTTTTTACTTTATTTAAAGTTATTATAAAGATTACTGGAGTTAATATAGCTCCAACTGCTGCCTCTGCCAAAGCAACATCTGGTGCTTTAAGTAATAAAAACTCTAAAGCTAAAAAGCCTCCTAAAACCGCCATAGCAATAATACATTGAAGTATATCATCTAGGAAAAATACACAAAGTGCAGATGTAACTAATCCAATTATTATTAAGGTATTTAATACATCAAAACTACTCATTTATATCCCTCCCATAATGATCAAATTTTGTTTTTTCATAAAGTCCAGCCTTAATTTTATATGCAGCTCTTGCCATTGCATGTGCACCCACTGGATTACTTATAAGCAAGAATACTACCATTATTAAAGCCTTTATTCCTAAGGAAGTATTACCATTTCCAAAACCATATATACTACAGGCTAATGCTATTGGCATGGCTCCCATTGTTGCTATATTAGTTGCACTTTGTAATCTACAAAATGTATCTGGCATCCTAATTACACCAACAACACCTGCAAAAAGAAAAAAAATACCTACTACAAGCAATACACAAACTATTATCTCTAATATAGACATTATAATTCCCCCTCTAAATACTTAGAAATCAATACAGTTCCTATAAATCCTAGGAGAGTTACTATAAGTCCAAGATCTAGATACATTGCTCTATCTTCTACTGCTCCAAATAAAATCATAATTATTCCTAAAATTATATCTATTGAATCTGCAGCTAAAACTCTATCTATTACATTAGGGCCTTTAAATACCCTGTATAATAAAACAAAAGCTAAAATGGCTAAAATTATTGAAACTATAGTAAATATAGAATTCATATTCATCACCTAAAAAGCCTCCTTACAAAATACTCAAACCTTCCCTTTATAACTTCTGATGCCTCTTTAGTGTCTTCTGTTTTAGCATCTATCCAATGAATATACATTGCATTTTTATCTCCATCTTCATATATATCCATTGTTATAGTTCCTGGTGTTAATGTTATACAATTAGATAACATTGCTAATCCATAATCTGATTTTAAATCTGTAGTTATTTTTACTATTCCTGGATTAATGTTTAAATTTGGTGATAATGATTTTATAGCAACACTAAAATTTGCTTTTATTAATTCCCATATATAAACGGGAATAAAAATTATTAAATTTACAAATCTAAACTTTTTAAATAACCAAAATCCATCTTCTTTAGCAAAAAATGAACTTGAGAAATAAGCAACAACTATAGCTACAATAGCACCTACTATTAACTCTTGAGACCCTAATTTTAGAATATTAAAATCCTGCATTAAAAATAAAATCCAAAATAAGTATGACAAAATGAAAGTTCCCACAAATGCTGTCCATTTTTTCATTCACAATCACCTTCTATCTTATATTTTTTTTATTAACCATTCTGCGAATTCCTTAGTATCGCCTTTTTCTAATGAATTAATTTTAAAAATTTTTGAATTTGGATTTCTAATAAGTGTCTGCTCTTTTACTTCATTCTCACTAAATTTAAAGTATTTTATCATATCATATTTAGTAAGAACTAATGCATCTGCCTTTGAAAACATTAATGGATATTTAACAACTTTATCGTCACCTTCTGGTATACTTAATAATGCCACCTTTAATACTTCTCCAATATCAAATTCTGCTGGACATACTAAATTACCTATGTTTTCAACTATAATAATATCTAATTCATCTAAATTAAAATTTTCTATTATATTCTTTATAGACATAGCTTCTATATGACAGGCTCCTTGCGTATTAAGTTGTACAACTGGTACTCCTGCATCTTGCATCTTTTTAGCATCTATAGTGCCTTCTATATCACCTTCTATTACACCAACCTTTAAGCCTTTACTTTTAAGTTCTTCTATTAAATTCAATATAAACGTTGTTTTTCCAGCACCTGGAGATCCCATTATATTAATCATTTTTACATTTTTATTCTCAAGCTCTTCCTGTACTTCTTTATGACAATCTTCATTCCACTCTAAAATTTGTCTTACAACTTTTATTTGCATTTATTCAACCTCCATAGTATCTAAATAAAACTCTCGTCCCCTTGTAATTTCATATTTATTTCCCTTGCAAATTGGACAAACATAATTATTTTTTCCTAACTTTCCTTCATAGCTACATTCATTACATTTAATTTCTACTGATATTCTTTCTATATTTATTTTTGTATTCTCAGCAATAGTATCTTTGGCTACAATATTAAAGTAATAGGATATACAATTTGGTACTAAATCTGTTAATTCACCAACCTTAATATTTAACTCTTTTATTCTGTTAATATTATGCTTCTTACCCTCTTCTAAACATATCTTAAGTAATCCCTGAGTTACTGATAATTCATGCATACTTCTACCTATCTAAACATGAGAAACAAGGATCTATACTTGCTACTATAAGTCCAGCATCTGCAATAGTATTATTTTTTAACATAACTGGAACAGTCATTGCATTTTTAAAGGTTGGTACATGAATATTAACTCTTCCATTTGTTTGTCCACCATTTGAAACTACATAGTAAGTAACTTCTCCTCTCGGAGCTTCAGTTACAGCCATATATTCCCCTACAGGAATCTTAGGAATCTTATTCCCCAAGTTAATAGGGCCATCTGGCATATTTTTAAGAGCTTGCTCAATTATCTTACAGCTTTCCTCAATTTCTATTAATCTTACAACAGCTCTTGAAAAAACATCACCATCATTTGCTATAGCTACATTGAAATCAAATTCTTCATAGCAATTATAAGGCATTGTTTTTCTTACATCGAAATTAACCCCAGAAGCTCTTCCATGTGGTCCACAAGCTCCATAATTTAATGCATCATCTTTTGTTAATATTCCAACACCTTTAGTTCTTGCTGCTATACTTGAATCTTTAGCATAAACATTATAAATATTTTTATATTCCCGCCTTAGCTCTTCTATCATCTTTATTAATGTTTCTTTTTGTTCTTTAGTTATATCTCTTCTTGCTCCCCCAATTATGTTCATAGCATAATTTACTCTATTTCCTGATATAACCTCTAACATATCCATTATTTTTTCCCTTGAGGCAAAACACATCATAAATAAAGAATCAAATGCTACTATATGAGCAGCTAATCCTAACCAAAGATAATGAGAATGTAATCTTTCTAATTCACTTAATATTACTCTTATATAACTTCCCCTCTTAGGAACCTCCATGCCCGCAATATTTTCTACAGCTAAACAATAAGTCATTGCATGAGAATGAGAACAAATTCCACATACTCTTTCAACTAAAGTTATGGTTTGAATAGGATTTCTAATTTCCGTTAATTTTTCTATGCCTCTATGGTTATATCCTATAAAAACTTCTGAATCCTTTATAACTTCACCTTCAGTAAGAAGCCTAACATGTACCGGTTCTTCTAACGCAGGATGATATGGTCCTAATGGTAAAACGTAACTCAAGCTTTTCCCTCCTTTTAATTATCCTTTAATTTTTTAAGTTCATTTAGAGGCATTATAAGTATTTGCCCCTCACCTTCTTTAAACTCTTCCGGTAAAAATAATCTTCCAGTAAATATTAATCCTTCAAATTTTAACGGCATCATTTCTTGTATTTCTTCTTCAAACCATTGCGCACCTTTATATACATTAGTTACTGTTGGTAATATATTTTCTCCTTTCACATGATAATGTCTCCTAACCTCATCGTACTCTAGGGTATAAACTACTACATTATTTTTCTCAGCATCAACATAACCATTTATAGCTACTAATCTTCCGCCTTTATCCCTAACATCCTGTACTTTTGATACAATATCTTTCTTTTGAATTTCTTCTACCGTAATACTACCCATAATACTCCTCCTTGCATCAGGAAAATTTTATTATTTTTGTATTTATTTTACATCATCTTACTCTTTATTATACATAAGATTAAAGCTTATTATAATAGAATTTTCGAATTTTTTTTAAAATAAACCTCACTATTTATTCTTCCTTTCATTAATACTATTTTTTGTTTTATATCTATAACTTTTATGCTATAATGTCTATATAATTGTTGTTAATATAGTATAATTTATAATAAAAGGAGTTTTTGCAATGGGTTTCAAAGATAAAATGACTAAATATTACTCTGATGCATACATGAATAAATATGGAGATAGAATGACAAGTGTTTCTGGTACGGTTTTATCAGTTAAGACAGAAACTAAGAGTTTTCTAGGAATTTTCAATAGATTACATGTTTGGCTAGTTGTTAAGTCTGATGCTGGTAAACAAATAGCTAAATGTGAATATAAAAGAAATAGATGGTTCAAAAAACCAGAGTTTATCGATATATCTCAAGGTCACAAAATAATTGTTATGGGAATTAAAGGTGAAAAAGGTAAAGCAAATTCTGAAGTTGTTATGGCTTCAAACATTGCAAACTTAACTACAAGAAAAGACTTACACCCATTTGATCATAGCCAAATAAAGAAAGCTAGACAACAAGCTACTAGAATGAGAACTAGATAGTTTAAATATAAAAAAGAGATTTTGCAAAATGCAAAATCTCTTTTTAACTTATTTTAACTTTTATTTACAATGTTCACATTTAAAATCTTTTCCACTTTCGTGTACTGTTCCACTATTTATTACCTTACTTCTTGCTAATGTTCTACAAGTATTTTTTGAATGATAAGTTTTTCCCTTTGGAGTCCAATATACTATATCTTCTTCCTTTGATTCTTCATTAAACTTTTCCATAATTTCTTTATTTTCTATAAATTCCTTAACATCATTAATTAAAATATCATCAATATTTTCAGAAGAATTATTAAACTCATCTATTACCCTTTCTTCTATTTCATTTATATTTTCTACTAATTCTATTAATTCAGTTTTTTCCACATTATTTACTTCATCTATACTATCTGTTTTATCTATAAATTTCACTTCTTCAATTTCTTCAGTTAATGTATCAATAGCTACTTCTTCTAACACTTGACTATCTCTCTCATTAATATTACTATTAGCATTAACTTTTATATCATTTATCTCAACTGATACTACTTCATTTATATTTTTATATTCTTTTATATCTTCCTCTTCTTTACCCCATTTTTTAAAAATAGATAAAGGTAAGTTTTCAAGAACTGTTACTCCTACATTTCTTCTTATAAAATCGCCTTTAAAAATATATATAATACAAATCACAACTATTATTGCTACTATTATTTCAACCATCAGTATTTTCATCCTATCTATATTTATTCTAATTTTATTTATAAACTCTTTAACAGTATTGATTATACTATTAACACTAGCATTAAATAAAGTACTATTATAAATATTATTTATTTATTAGATAAAAATTTTTATTAATTTAGAAAAATTAATAAAAATAAATATGGGGATTTATATTATTATTTATGCTTTTACTAGGTGTTATATTAGTTTTCAAATTAAAAAGGCCTCTACGTTTAAATATTGATCATAAAATAAAGCATTAGTTTATTAATCAAGAAAAAAAGGACGGTAAGCATAGACTCACTGTCCCCTAATAATGTAGTAATAATAATTGTTAAAATACTACTAATTCAGTTTCATTAATAGCCTTTTCTACCATTGCATCTACATCTAAAACAGACTCTGCTTTTCTCATTGCTTCTAGTTGAGGTTTAGTTTTAGGATGCTTTGGTACAAAAATAGTACAACAATCTTCATATGGTAAAATTGAAGTTTCATATGTTCCTATTTCCTTAGCGATATCCATAATATCACCTTTATCCATTGCAATTAATGGTCTAAATACTGGTCTATCTGCACAATCAGTACTTACTATTAATCCTTCCATAGTTTGACTTGCAACTTGCCCTATACTTTCCCCACTTGAAATTGATTGTACTCCATACTTTTCAGCTAAAACACAAGCACATCTCATCATAAATCTTCTCATTAATATAGTTAATTCATCTTGTCTACACTTTTCCATTATATCTAATTGAATATCTGTAAATGGTACTATGTATAAATTAACTCTTTCTGTATAATTAGAAAGAATTTTAGCTAATTCTTTAACCTTATCTTTAGCTCTTTCTGAAGTATATGGATGACTATGATAATATACACAGTTAAGCTCTACACCTCTTCTAGCCATTAAATATCCTGCAACTGGAGAGTCTATTCCTCCTGATAACATAAGCATTGTACTACCATTCATTCCATAAGGTAATCCTCCAACACCCTTTATTTTATCTTTGCTTGTAAATACATATGCTTTTTCTCTAATCTCAATATTTACTAAACATTCTGGATTCTTAACATCAACTTCTAATCCATCTCCAAAATGATGAAGTACATATCCTCCTACATTTCTAGAAGTTTCAATAGAATTTAATTGGAACTTTTTATTTGCTCTATTTGTTTCTATTTTAAATGTCTTTGGATTAGCTTCTTTTACTTTTCTTAAAGCCTCTTCTTTTATGGCAGTTAAATCCCTTTCTACTTCAGTAACTATACATACTTCAGATACTCCAAAAACTTTTCTTACTCTTTCTACAGCTGCATCAATATCCTCTGCTTTAATAAATCCTCTTCCTTGATCAGTAACAAATTCAAATTGTAATCCAGAAAGTTTCTTTTCTATATTTTCTTTTAATCTTCTTTCAAACTTCCCTCTGTTTAATCCTTTTAGAAATATTTCTGAAGCATATTTAACTAATATTAATTTATTATTCATCTTTTTATTCTCCTTAAAAACATTAATGACTTTTTCAGTACATCAATTGTATAATCTACTTCTTCCTTTGTATTTTCGTATGAGAATGAGAACCTTATAGCAGACTCAATTTCTCTATTATTCAATCCTAAAGCCTTTATTACATAACTTCCATGGGCTGCACTACTTTTTGATGTACATGCCGAACCAGTAGCAACATATATTCCTGATTCCTCTAGTAAATGTAATAAAACCTCTGCTCTTACTCCTAGGAAAGATACATTTAAAATATAAGGACTAAATCCCTCTATTCCACTATTTATTCTAATATCCTTTATCTCTTTTAATCTTTCAATAAAATAAGCTTTAAGTTCAGAAACTTCCTTATATCTTTTATCCATATTTTCAAAAGTAATTTTGGCAGCTTTTTCAAAGCCAATTATGCCTGGAAGATTTTCTGTACCTGCTCTAAAGCCTCTTTCTTGGCTTCCACCTGAAATAAGAGAGTTTAATATTATTCCTTTTTTTATATAAACTAATCCAGCTCCCTTAGGTCCATGAATTTTATGTCCTGCAACTGTTAATAAATCTATTTTATCTTTATTAACATCAATAGGTAATTTCCCATAGCCTTGAACAGCATCTACATGAAATTTTGCTCTAGAACTTTTTTCCTTTATCAGATTTCCTATAGCCTCAAGATCTTGTATAGCACCCATTTCATTATTAACATACATTATTGACACTAAAACAGTATCTTTACATATTGCCTCTTCTAAATCTTCTAATAAAATTCTTCCTTCATTATCTACATCTAAATATGTAATTTTGACACCTTTATCTTCTAACTCTTTACATGTGTTAATTATTGAATGATGCTCAAAAGTAGTTGTTATAAGATGATGACCTGGCTTTAATAATCCCTTTAAAACAAGATTATTCCCTTCGCTTCCACCAGATGTAAAATAAATCTCATCTTTATTGCATTTAATGGTAGATGCAAAATACTCTCTAGCTTCATTCAATCTTTTCTCACAGTTCATCCCTATCTTATGTAAAGATGATGGATTGCCAAAATACTCTTTCATACCTTTACTTACTTCTTCTATTACTTCATCATAAGGCATTGTAGTAGCACTATTATCAAAATAAATATTCAATGACAATCACTCCTTTCTTTTAGTATTTACATCATAAGTGAAATTTAAAATTTTAATTTTACAAATTAAACTTACAACTTTAACATTAGGAAAAATTCTTTCATATTAATTTAAAATTCTACCATTTACTTTGCAATAAGTAAATAATTTATAGAATAAAATCTAGTATTCCTATCATTTTTCTATGAAATATATATAAATTTATATAAAAACTAGGGAGCTTTTTACTCTTTTAGTAAAAAACTCCCTAGTTTTTATTCCATTGCAATGAATTCAACTTTTTCAACGAATTCTAATTCTTTTAAATCATCTAACATTTTACCTAATTCAATTTTCATTGTTGATATATCAATGGTCAAATTTAAGTTTGCTAAATTATTAATTGGAATACCTTGATCAATAGTTAAAATATTTCCACCTTGTTCAGAAATAAAATTTAATATGTTAGAAAGTACACCCTTTTTATGAGCAATTATCATATTAAAAGTTGCTTTCCTCCCATTAGACATTTGAGAAAATTCAAACACATAATCTCTATACTTATAATAAACACTTCTACTTATTCCTGCTAACTTAGTAGCTTCAGTAATCTCCTTTACCTTACCTTCCTGTAAGATTTTTTTTGTGTTAATTACCTTTTCAAATACCTCTGGCAAAACCCTTTTATCAATAACTAAATAATCATTGTTCATATTATTCACCTTTCAAAATTTTTGCCCCATGTTTATCTATTTTTAACTCTTTAATATCCCAATTAATATTTTGTTCTTTCATAAAATTTGTAAAATTGTTTGCAAAGCTTATATCTTTATTGTCTACTATTGCCATTAATGTTGGCCCTGCACCACTTAAAAAACAACTAAATGCTCCAAGTTCCAGTGATTTATTATAAACTTTATCAAAATTATCAATAAGTTTACTTCTAAATCTTTCATGAATTCTATCCTTAGTAGCTTCCCTTAACAAAGTATAATTTCCATTTGAGAAACATGATATTAAAAGGGCAGCCCTCCCTATATTATAAATACAGTCTCTAAATGGAACCTCTTTAGGTAATATAGCTCTAGCTTTTTCAGTTGAAAGCTTAAATCTTGGAATCAATGCAATAAACTTAACTCCATCTTTAACTTCTACACAATTATATAATGGCTTTTTATTATCTACCATTATAGTAGAAACTAAGCCTCCAAAAATAGCTGGACATACATTATCAGGATGTCCTTCAATCTCAACAGCTAAACTTAATATCTCATCTTTGTTTATTTTTTTGCCCATTAATGCAAAAGCTCCTATAAGTCCTGCCACTATACAACTTGAGCTTGAACCTAAGCCCCTTGATATTGGGATATCTTGCTTTATTATTTTAATCCTTATACCATTAAATTTAAAGTCATATTTATCAAAAACTTTCTTTATTGCCATAAAAATTATATTATTTTCATTCTGAAACTCTTCTTCAACAGCTTCAAATAATAACCCCTTATTCTCTTTAAGCTCAAATTCGTATTCATTATATATATTTAAAGCAATTCCCAGCGAATCAAATCCAGGCCCCAAATTGGCTGATGTCGCTGGTACTCTTACCTTAATCATTTTTAGTGCTCCTTAAAAAATCAAGTAAACTATCTTTCATTTTATCCTTATTACATATTTCCTTATGAAGTACTTCTTTCTTGTCTAAATTCTTTAGATTATTAGGTATATTAGTGTTAGTATTATCACTTAATATGTTTAATATTTCAAAATCATTTTTTCCACTAATATCTATTCCTAAAGCATTACAAATACTTCTTGGAAATTTATACGGACTAGCTGTTGATGCTACTAATGCTTGTCTATAATCTGAAGTTTCTTTTCTATACTTATCCAATACTACATAGCCCACTGCAGTATGTGTATCCATTAAATAGTCTTCATTATCATAAACATATTTAATAGCTTTATAAACTTCATCAATGTTTGCATAATTTCCATAAAAATCATTTAAAAACTCTTTAGCATTTTTAGAAATTGAATACACCCCTTTTGAATTCAACTCCTCCATAAGCTTTTTAGTTTCTAAAGAATTCCTGTTATTAGCCTCAAATAATAATCTTTCTAAATTTGATGAAATTAGTATATCCATAGATGGTGATTCTGTTAGTATTAACTCCCTTCTCTTATCATATATCCCAGTATTTAAGAAGTCTGTTAATACATTATTTTCATTTGATGAGCATATTAACTTCCCTATAGGTAGCCCCATTTTTTTCCCATAGTAGGCTGCTAATATATTCCCAAAGTTCCCCGTTGGAACCACTATATTTATTTTATCGCCCTCTTTTATTTTTTGCTTATTAACTAAATCAAAATACCCATAAAAGTAATAAACAATCTGTGGTATTAGTCTTCCAATATTAATTGAATTTGCTGAAGATAATAAAAATCCTTCTTCTTTTAATTTCTTCTTCAATTCATTGTCCCCAAATATTGCTTTAACTCCACTTTGTGCATTATCGAAATTGCCCCTAATTCCGATTACTTTTACATTATTACCTTCTTGTGTTACCATTTGCTTTTGTTGAATTGTACTTACCCCTTTTTCTGGGTAATAAACTACAACCTTAAATTCATCCACATTGCTAAACCCTTGCAATGCAGCCTTACCTGTATCTCCAGATGTTGCAGTTAATATCACTATTTCTTCACTGATATCTTGTTTTTTCTTCGCAGCTTTCATTACTTGTGGTAAGAATAAAAGTGCTGCATCCTTAAAAGCCGATGTAGGCCCATGATATAATTCTAAAAAATTATTTTCTTCCTTTACAAAGAATTTATCACTATAAGCATTTCTTATTGCCTCTTTTAAATTTTCATCACCAATATCATCAAAAAATTCCCTAATTATCTCATATGCTAACTCTTCATAAGAAAGCCCCATTTTCTTTTTCAAATTATCATATAATTTTGGAAATTCTATTGGAACATACAATCCTCCATCATCAGCAATCCCCTTTATAATTGCTTCAGAAGATGAAATAGCTTCCCCTTTTCCTCTAGTGCTTATAAATTTCATTTTACACCTCCAATAGCTTTATTTATTTTTCATCCTTCTGTGTCATATTTGTATCTTTAAGCAAGAATTACCATATGTAAATTTTACCATGTATCTCTATAGAATACAACTGTTTTTTTCTTGTAAACATTTTAATTTTATGTTTTTTATTTTCTACCAGAAAAATAGACTATCTCACCTCTAAACTACTCCTCATCAAGTAGACAAAGAGTCGTTTATTCCAGAGATAGTCTATTTAAAATTATTTTTTAGATTTTATAAGAAGGTATACACTATTTATTAAAAATATTATTCCTGAGAAAAATATTACTAATAACCATTGACCTAAATTTAGAGCAACTGTATTAAATATCCCCTTTAAGAATGGAATATATAATATACAACATATCATGGTAATTGAAACTAATACTGCTCCTAATAAATATATATTTGATAGCACATTTATTTCAAATATAGAATGTCTTTCTGATCTACACTCAAAAACATGTAGAAGTTGAGACATAACTAATGTACATAACGCAATAGTTCTACAAGTTGCTAAATCCATTCCATAATATCTACCAACCATAAATGATAATAAAGTACAAATTCCTATTAAACATCCTCTAACAATAATTTTTTCCCAAAGCCCTCTTGCAAATATTCCTTCATTCTTTTCCCTCGGTGCCTGTCTCATTATATCTTTATCTGCAGGATCAATTCCTAGTGCAATAGCTGGTAATCCATCTGTAGCTAAATTTACAAATAAGATTTGTATTGGGGTAAGTGGATTTGGCAAATAAAATAATGATGCTAAAAACATTGTTAATACTTCACCTAGATTACAAGATAATAAGTATCTAATAAACTTTCTTATGTTATCGTAGATAATTCTTCCTTCTTCAACTGCAGATACTATTGTGGCAAAATTATCATCCATTAAAACCATTGATGCGGCTTCCTTAGTAACATCTGTTCCTGATATTCCCATGGCAACACCGATATCAGCTTCTTTTATTGCAGGAGCATCATTAACACCATCACCAGTCATTGCAACTATATTATTATTCTTTTTAAATGCCCTTACTATTCTTAACTTATGATTTGGAGATACCCTTGCAAATACTCTTAACTTCTCTACCCTCTTTACTAATTCTTCATCAGACATCTTTTCTAATTCATCACCTGTAATAGCTTGATCATCTATAGTACAAATATTAATGCTCTTTGCAATTGCTAATGCAGTATTTTTATGGTCTCCAGTTATCATTACAGGCTTAATTCCTGCCATTTTACACTTTAATACCGCATCTTTAACTTCTATTCTAGGAGGGTCCATACTTCCTGCAACTCCTAAGAATATTAAATTTTCTTCAACAGAATCATTTTTAACTACATGTTCTTCTTTATAAGCTGCTGCTATACATCTTAAAGCTCTATTAGACATAGATTCAATATAACTATAAATTTGCTTTTTCTTTTGAGCAGTAAGAGGCTTTATTTTACCATTTTCTAATACAGAATTACATCTCTCTAATACTCTTTCTGGAGCACCTTTCATATAACAAATTTCTTTACCATTTACATTCATTATTACAGTCATCATTTTTCTAGTAGAATCAAATGGTATTTCAAATGATCTATTAGCTTTTGCAATAAAGATTTCAGCTTCTTTTGTTTCTTTAAAAAACACTTTAACTAAAGCTGTTTCTGTAGGATCTCCCATAACTGCTTTATCAATATCTTTAATATCATAGTTATAATTTGTATCATTACAATATACAAAAGCTTCCTTTAGTTTTTCACAATCATATACCTTTTCTTTATCTAATTCATAAATTTTTCCGTTTGTTAAAATTTCTTTTACTGTCATTTTATTTTGAGTTAAAGTCCCCGTTTTATCTGAACAAATTACTGAAGTACAACCTAAAGTTTCAACTGCTGGTAATTTTCTAATTAGTGCATTTCTCTTAAGCATTCTACTTACGCCTAATGCTAATGCAACAGTAACTATGGCAGCTAGCCCTTCCGGTATTGCAGCAACAGCCAATGATACACCTAAAAGGAACATTTCAGTAATATTATTTCCTCTTAATATTCCAAGAACAGTAACAATTATGCATACTATAACACAAACTATAACTAATATTTTACCTAAAGAGTCTAGTCTTTCTCTTAGAGGTGACTTTTCTTCTTCTATGTTATCTAAAAGATTTGCTATTTTTCCCATTTCAGTTTCCATACCTATGGAATCAACTATTAACAATCCTCTACCCTTTAAAACTATTGTACCCATGTATCCTTCATTTTTTCCTTTGTTTGTATCTTTAGATATACCTACAGATTCTCCTGTTAATAATGATTCATCTACTACCATATTTGCGGCATCGATAAATGTTCCATCTGCTGGAATTCTATCCCCAGCTTCTAATATTACAACATCACCTATTGTTAACTCTCTTGAATTTATTACCTTAATATTTCCATCTCTTATAGCCTTACAAGTGGGTGCTGCCATCTCCTGTAATGCTTCTAGTGATTTTTCCGTTCTGAATTCTTGTACAAAACCTAATATTGCATTTACAATTACTATAATAAGTATTGTTATTGCATCTGCCTTGTCCCCAATAAATCCTGATATAATAGTGGCGCCTATCAATACCCATACTAAAAAATCATTGAATTGAGATAAGAAAATTAAAACCGGTGACTTCTTCTTTTTATGTTTAAGTTCATTTAAACCATAGGTTTTAATTCTTTTTTCTGCTTCTCTAGTACTTAATCCCCTAGTAAATTCTCTTTCCTGTATCACTCTTTCTCCTCCTCATCAAGAACTCTTGTATATATATATTAATGTTTATGTAATACTATGAATAATTAAGTTAAATTTCTATTCATTATACTTTACATTTTTATTTACAAATTTCACTTACAAATATAGAATAGTAGTATGCGAAAATATGTATAAAGCTATTAAGATAGTAAAATTTTTCAATAGCACTTTGCTATTTTAAAAAGTTTGAAAGTTGTCTTTGACAAAATTAATAATTAATTGCTTTATTTATCTAAATATACTAAGGAGGGCATATTGCATGAAAGATATAATTTATGTAACTGGGCATAAAAACCCAGATTCAGACTCAATATGTGCAGCTTACGCATATGCTGAATTTAAAAATAAGATTGGTGAAACTGAAACTGTTGCTTGCAGACTTGGTAATGTAAATCAAGAAACTCAATTTATACTAGATTATTTTGAAGCTGAAGCACCAAAATTCTTAAACACAGTTAAACTTAAAGTGGAAGACTTACAATTTGATAATATAAGTCCTATTTCTCCTGATATATCATTAAAAACTGCTTGGACAATCATGAGAGATAAAAACATAAAGACTTTACCTGTAGCTGATGAAAATGATCATTTATTAGGGGTATTATCTGTAGCTAATTTAACTTCTTGCTATATGGATATTTGGGATAACAGAATATTATCAAAAAGTAATACAACTTTAGATAACATAGTTGATACTTTATCTGCTAAAATTTGTTATGTAAATGAAGATATAAAATTCTTCCCTGGCAAAATAGCAGTTACAGCTATGCAACCTGATACTATGACTGAACACATAGAAGAAGGTGACATTGCTATTGTTGGTGATAGAGAAGAAGCTCAATCTGCATTAATCAATCTTAATGTTTCATTAATGATAGTTACTGGTGGATATGCTCCATCTGAAAAAATAATAAACTTAGCTAAAGAACATGGCGTTACTGTAATAGTTACTCAACATGATTCATTTACAGCTTCAAGACTTATTGTTCAAAGTATCCCTGTTGGATATGTAATGGTTAAAGAAAACATAGTTTCTTTCACAACTGATGATTTAGTTGATGACATAAAAGGAGTTATGGCTGAAACTAGATTTAGAAGCTATCCTGTTTTAGATCAAAATGGTAGAGTTGTTGGTACTGTTTCTAGATACCACTTAATTTCTAACCACAAGAAAAAAGTTATTCAAGTTGACCATAATGAAAGAGGTCAATCTGTTGATGGCTTAGAAGATGCTGAAGTAGTAGAAATCATCGACCACCACAGAGTTGCTGATATTCAAACTAACAATCCAATTTACTTTAGAAACGAACCAGTTGGAAGTACTTCAACAATAGTTGCTAAATGCTTCTTTGAAAATGGTATTAGACCATCAAGAAAAGCTGCAGGACTTCTTTGTGGAGCAATAATCTCTGATACATTATTATTCAGAAGCCCAACTTGCACTCCACAAGATAAATATATCTGCAAAAAGCTTGCTGAAATTGCTGGTATAAACATAGAAGAGTTTGCAAAAGAAATGTTTAAGGCAGGTACTTCATTAAAAGGTAAGACTGTTGAACAAATCTTCAACACAGACTTCAAACCATTTACTATTGAAGGTACTAAAGTAGGTATTTCTCAAGTTAATACAATGGATATTGAAGGATTTATGCCTTTAAAAGAAGAAATGTTAAATTATATGGACCAAAAAGCTAAAGAGGCTGGATTAGAAATGGTTATGTTATTATTAACTGATATCTTAAATGAAGGTTCTGAAATATTAGTTACAGGTGCTAAACCTGAGATAGTTGAAAAAGCATTTAATATTACTTTAAAAGATAAAGGTGCATTCCTTCCTGGAGTTCTTTCTAGAAAAAAACAAGTTGTACCTCCAATAACTAATGCTATAACATCTTAATATAAAAAATGAGTGTATCCACATGATACACTCATTTTTCTTTACTACTCATTATCAATTACAATACCAAGTTTAGTAGAAATTATGGTATTCAGCTTATTTATTGAAAATGTTAATGTCATTATTTGCTTTTCTAATCGTATTAGTAAATATGCACTAATAGCTACTGGAAAACCAACATTAGCAATTAAGTTAATAAGTTCGCTTATCTCCATAAACTTACCTCCTAAAATAATTATTACACTTAATATATATCCAGTAACTATGCTTTTTTTATAAAAAAATTTATAATTTTCCTTCTAAAAGTTCATTATATTTCTTCATAATTTTTCTTAAAATTTCATTATTAACATCAAATTTTATATCATCAACTTGAGCTATTGGTAATATAGCAACTGAAGTTCCTGAGATAAATAATGAGTCTAAATCCGTTATTTCTGAGGCCTTTATTTCTTTTTCTTCTACTTCTATTCCTAATGATTCTGCTATTTTAAATATTTTATCCCTTGTAATTCCTCTTAGTACAGTTTCACCTTTAGCTGTTATAAGCTTTTTATCTTTTATTCCAAAAAAATTTGATTTACTTCCTTCTGTAATAAAACCATTTCTATCTAATAAAAGTGCTTCATGAGCCTTAGCTTCCTTCATTTTTTCTGCAATTTTAGCTCTAAATTCTGTACTAACTATCTTTAAATTAGGATTTTCTCTTTCACCATAATAAAGAATAACTTTTACTCCTTTTTCATAGTATTCTTCAGCAGGATAAGAATGCATTATATAATATATTTTTAAATTACCATTACTTATGTTATATGTAATTTTTATATTACCAATAGCATTATCATTCTTTTTAATAACTTTAACTATTAAACTTTCTATGTCCTCTTCACTATATGGAAATTCTTTATTTATGAGTTTAAATGATTTTTGCATTCTAGCTAAGTGTTCCTTTAAAAACACTGGCTTTCCTTTAACAACTCTTAATACCTCATATATTATCTTTTCCTTATAATCTTCATCAGTAAAATCATTAATAGGATATATTATTCCATTATTTAAGTAAAATTTATTTATTGCTTCCATCAATATTACACTTCCTTTGAAGATTATTTATTTCCATCTTAAAATTTCTATTTCATGTTTCTTTTTATAATTAATTAAATATGGATTTCCAACAAGATCTAATAACGGTTTATCTGATAAGGAATCTGAGAACATATATGAATTTTTAAAATCTACTTTTATATTTTTCTCTTTTAAAACCTCATTTAATCTTCTAACTTTTTCTTCTCCTTTACAGTTCTTTCCGTCCATTTTTCTTATAAACTTTCCACCTTCAAATGCAAACTTAGTTCCAATTATCAGATCTACCTCTTTTATTGCATAAAATTCTTTAACATAGAACTCTGGTGATGCCGATATAAGTACTACCATATATCCTTCATTCTTTAATTTCTTTATCATGTCTACTGCATCTTTATAAAGTATTTTACTTATTCTTTCATCATAAAATGATTTAGTAAGCTTAGCTAACTCTGCTTCATCTATGTTTTCTATAAACTTTAGAAAACACTCCTTAACTCTTCTTTCATCAAAAACCTTAATTCCATACATTGCTCCTGAATATAAAGCTCTTGGCAAGAATTTTATATTTTTAATATCCTTAGACACAATATATTTAAAAAATTCCATTAAAGTCTCTTTTCTTGTTATTGTATAATCTATATCAAATATCGCTAACTTTTCCACTTATTTTCCTCCAGCTTAACTTACTAGAGGCTGAGCATTTTTTATGCTTCAGCCCCTTTATTTATTTTAACTTATTAATAAACTTGTTAATTCTTTCTAGTCCTTTTTCAATTAATTCCATTGAAGTTGCATAAGATACTCTTACATAATTATCTAATCCAAAAGCTTTTCCTGGAATAACTGCTACTTTCTCATGTTCTAATAACTTAGCAGAAAAATCCATTGAATCAATAATTTTTTCTCCATTAATTTCTTTTCCTAAACATTTATCAATATTTATCATAATATAAAATGCACCTTGTGGTTTAATTATGCTTAAATTATTCATTTTTTCTAAAGTCTTAACCATATAATTTCTTCTTCTTTCGAATTCAAAAATCATTTCTTTAACCTTATCTTGGGGCCCATTTAAAGCTTCAATTGCTGCATACTGAGTTATAGAACAAACATTAGAAGTCATATGACTTTGAATATTAGTCATAAGTTTTGCAATCTTTTCTGTTGCTCCACAATACCCTAATCTCCATCCAGTCATAGCATAAGATTTAGATAAACCATTAATAACAATAGTTCTTTCATATGCATCATCTGAAACACTAGCAATACTTATATGTTTTTCTCCATCATATAATAATTTCTCATACATTTCATCAGAAATTATTATAAGATCGTACTTTTTCGCAAATTCAGCTATTTCTATTAATTCTTCTTTATTATAAATAGTTCCTGTTGGATTATTCGGCGTATTTAATATAATCGCTTTAGTCTTTTCAGTAACTACCTTTTCTAAGTTTTCTTTAGTAAACTTATAAGAAGATGTTTCATTACTTTCTACAAATACTGGCTTTCCATCTGCTAATCTTATAAGCTCTGGATAACTAACCCAATATGGATTTGGTACAATTACTTCATCACCTGGATTTAATATTGCTAAAAATGCATTTGCAAGTGATTGTTTAGCCCCTGTAGATACTACTATTTGTGATGGATTATATACTAAATTATTATCATCCTTAAATTTTTTACATATAGCTTCTCTTAATGGAAGTATTCCATTTACATTTGTATATTTTGTATTTCCATCTTCCATTGCCTTTATGGCAGCATTAATTATATTTTGTGGAGTATTAAAATCTGGTTCTCCTGCTCCAAAACTAATTACATCAATTCCATTTTCCTTCATCTCTTTAGCTTTTGCTGTTATTGCCAAAGTTACTGACGCTTGAATTCTTTGTGCTTTTTTTGATAATTCCATTGATTTGCCCCCATTATCTTTTATTAAATTTAATAAATTTTTCTAAATAGTCTTCATTTAAACCACAACTACCTATAGATAAATTATCATACCCTAAAGTTTTACCGTGATAATCACTTCCTCCAGTCACACATAACTTATACTTTTTAGATAAATTAAAAAATTTATTTATATCTCCTTGCGAATGGCTTGGATGATATACCTCTATTCCTTTAAGTCCAAAACATCTTAATTCCTTTAAAATATTTTCAACTTCAATTTTTCTATATATTTGCCCTGGATGAGCTAAAATAGCTACTCCACCAGATTTATTAATTACATCTATACAATCTCTATAATTTAATCTAAATCCTTTAACATATCCTGGTTTTCCTTGAATTAAAAAACTTCTAAAAGCACTTTTATAGTTATCAAAGTAACCCTTTCTAACCATTGCATTTGCTACATGACTTCTTCCTACTGTTGCATCTATATCTATAGCTAAATCTTCTAATTCTAACTTAATATCATATTTTTTTAATTTAAATAATATCTCTTCTACTCTTTTTACTCTTTGAGTATTTAATTCATTTACAACTTCCTGCAACTCTTTATTGTCAATATCCATAAAATATCCAAGTATATGCAACTCCATTTCTCTATATTCACTACTAAGCTCTATGCCTGGAATTATATTTATTCCTTCATAATTATTTTTAGTAATATACTGTGCTGCTATAGAATCATGATCTGTTATAGAAATGTACTTAATATTATCTTTTATTGCTGAATCAATTATTTCTTCTGGGCTTTTTATTCCATCAGAATAATTTGAATGAATATGTAAATCCGCATACTTCATCTTATTCACCTTTTCTTTTCAAGTGAAATTTTCATTTATAACTTTTACTTAGTTTAAGTTACTTATCAAATTGTTATTCTAAGTTACAGTATAATATTAAAATTTTAAATAAATTTTTAATATTATATTAAAAACTAAGCAATATTTCCCATAATAAAAATATATCATCTTACCTGTAAAATGTAAATTGAAAACACTGAATTAAATTCTCAATAATACTAACTAAATTATAGAAAAAGAGATTATACAAATTACTCTGTATAATCTCTTTTAATATTATTGATCAGCTAAAACGTTAGTGTAGTATTCAGTTACTTTATCAAACTCAGCTTCTTCTGGAACTATAAGTTCTCCTTCTTCAGTTGATCTGAAAAGATATACTGATTCATCTTCTGGGTTTTGAGCTAATACATATTCATTTTCTTCAAATTCAAATGCATCAACTATTGGGCAAGATATAACATTTCCGTTATCATCCTCTAAATCAACAACAAAGTGTTCATGTTCGTGTTCTCCACATCCACAATTATCTCCACATCCGTGGCTATCATGATCATGTCCGCATCCGCAGCCTTCGCCGCATTTATTTAATTCATTTTCCATTTTACATTCCTCCTTAATAATAAGTTAAACAATTTAATTTTAAAATAAATATTAAAATTTATATTATTAATTATTGTTTAACTAACTAGTCTTTATAATTGTACCCTTATTCTTAGGAAAATAAAAGAAAAATATTTTTTTTTATAAAAATTTAAAAGTTTTTTATAAAATATAAATAAAAAAAGAGGCTTTCACCTCTTTTTTGTTAATTTATTACTATTCTTGATTAGCAAGCTTTTTATAATTCTCTAATCTTTCCATTGCATCTGCTTGAGTCTTTTCAAATAAAGCTTCTGCTGCTTCAGGGAATGCCTTAGCTAATGAAGCATATCTAACTTCACCCATTAAGAATTCTCTAAAGTCACCCTTAGGTTCTTTTGAATCTAAAGTAAATGGATTCTTAGTTCCTTTTAATGCTGGATTATATCTATATAATGCCCAATATCCACAATCTACGGCTTTTTTAGCTTCTGCTTGTGAATTAGTCATTCCTGCTTTAATACCATGATTAATACATGGAGCATAAGCAATTATTAATGATGGTCCATTATAAGCTTCTGCCTCAGCTATAGCTTTAAGAACTTGGTTTTTATCCGCACCCATACAAACTTGAGCAACATATACATAACCATAACTCATGGCCATCATACCTAAATCTTTCTTCTTAGTTCTCTTACCAGAAGCAGCAAATTTAGCAATTGCAGCTGTTGGTGTAGCTTTAGAAGATTGTCCACCAGTATTTGAGTAAACTTCTGTATCAAATACTAATACATTTACGTTTTCTCCTGATGCAAGAACATGGTCAAGTCCACCGTATCCGATGTCATATGCCCAACCGTCTCCACCAAAGATCCATTGAGATCTCTTAACGAAGAATTCTTTATCATTTAAAATAGTCTTAGCTATTTCAGCATCACAATTTTCAAGTGCATCAACTAAAGCATTTGCTCTTTCTCTAGTTCCATCGCTTTCTTCTCTATTTTCTAACCAATCTTTTAATACAGCCTTAGTTTCATCAGCTATATCGCTTTCTAATGCAACTTGTACATTATCAGCAATTCTATCTCTTATAGCTTTAACTCCTAAGAACATACCTAAACCATATTCAGCATTATCTTCGAATAATGAGTTTGCCCAAGCTGGACCATGTCCATTATGGTTAACTGTATATGGAGTTGCTGGAGCTGATCCTCCCCAAATTGAAGAACATCCTGTAGCATTAGCTACCATCATTCTATCACCAAATAATTGAGTTACAAGCTTAGCATATGGAGTTTCTCCACAACCTGCACAAGCACCTGAGAACTCAAGAAGTGGTTGTTCAAATTGGCTACCTTTTAATGTATTCTTATTCATTGGATTTTTCTTAGCAGATACTTCTGTTGTTGCATAATCCCATGCATCTATTTGATCATGTTGACTATCTTGTGGTTTCATTACTAAAGCTTTGTTCTTAGCTGGACATACTTCAGCACAGTTTCCGCATCCTGTACAATCAAGAGGTGTAACACCAATTGAGAACTTATATGGAACTTCTGTCTTTAATGCCTTAGCATCAGTAGTCTTCATTGAAGCAGGAGCTTTTTCAGCTTCTTCACCAGTTAATAAGAACGGTCTTATTGCTGCATGAGGACATACTACTGAACATTGATTACATTGAATACAGTTTTCTGGTATCCATTCTGGAACATTAATTGCAATTCCTCTTTTTTCATATGCAGCTGTACCAGCCATGAAAGTACCATCTTCCATACCATGTTTAACAAATGTTGAAACAGGTAACCCAAAACCTTCTTGTCTATTCATAGGCTCAACTATATCTTTAATAAATGCTGGAACTTCTTTAGTAGTAGCTACTTCTGCATCTACTGCATTTGCCCATGTTGCTGGAACTTCTATTTTTACTATAGCTTCAACACCAGCATCAATAGCAGCATTATTCATATTAACAACTTTTTCACCTTTTTTACCGTATGATGTAACAACAGCTTGTTTTAAGTATGCTACTGCTTCATCAACAGGAATTATATTAGCTAATTTAAAGAATGCAGCTTGCATTATCATGTTGATTCTTCCACCAAGGCCGATTTCTTGAGCTATATTAACAGCATTTAATGTATAGAATTCTATATTCTTTTCTGCTATAGTTCTCTTCATTTCTGCTGGTAATTTCTCTTCTAATTCTTCTGGTGTCCAAATTGTATTTAATAAGAATGTACCATTAGCCTTTAATCCATCTAATACATTATATTTATAAACATATGATTGATTGTGACATGCTACAAAATCAGCTTTATCTATTAAATATGGTGATTTAATTGGCTTCTTACCAAATCTTAAGTGAGAAACTGTTATACCACCTGATTTCTTAGAATCATATGAGAAGTATCCTTGTGCATACATGTCTGTATGGTCACCTATAATTTTGATAGCACTCTTATTAGCACCAACAGTACCATCTGAACCTAATCCCCAGAACTTACATGCCTTAGTTCCTTCTGGTGTAGCATCTATATCCTCTACTGTTTCAAGTGAAGTAAATGTTACATCATCAACTATACCAATTGTAAATCCATTCTTAGGCTCGTCCTTAGATAAATTAGCATAAACTGCAGCTATATCTGAAGGGTTTGGATCTTTTGAACCTAATCCATATCTACCACCAACTATAAGTGGAGCATTTTCTTTACTTGCAAATGCACTTACTACGTCTAAGTATAATGGTTCACCAATTGATCCTGGTTCCTTAGTTCTATCTAAAACTGCAATCTTTTTAACTGTATCTGGAATTGCAGCTAATAATTTTTCTACTGAGAAAGGTCTATAAAGTCTAACTTTTACAACACCAACCTTTTCCCCTCTAGCATTTAAGTAATCTACAGTTTCTTCAGCAACATCAGTTCCTGAACCCATTGCAATAATTACTCTATCAGCATCTGGTGCTCCATAATAATCGAAACAGTGATACTCTCTTCCTGTTAATTTAGTTATTTCAGCCATATATCCTTCGACTACTTCTGGAATATCATCATAGAATCTGTTTACAGCTTCTCTTGTTTGGAAGTATATATCAGGGTTTTGAGCTGTTCCTCTAGTTACTGGATGATCTGGATTTAATGCAGATTGTCTAAATTCTTTTACTGCATCCCAGTCAACTAATTTAGCTAACTCATCATATTCTAAAACTTCAATTTTTTGAATTTCATGAGATGTTCTAAATCCATCAAAGAAGTTCATAAATGGAATTCTAGTTTTAATTGCAGTTAAATGCGCAACTGCAGATAAATCCATAACTTCTTGAACTGAACCTTCAGCAAGCATAGCAAAACCAGTTTGTCTAGCTGCCATAACATCTTGGTGATCTCCAAATATATTTAATGAGGATGTTGCTAGTGCTCTAGCTGATACATGTATAACTCCTGGAAGTCTTTCTCCAGCTATTTTGTACATATTAGGAATCATTAATAATAAACCTTGTGAAGCTGTATATGTAGTTGTATAAGCTCCAGCTTGTAATGATCCATGAACAGCCCCTGCTGCTCCTCCCTCTGATTGCATTTCCATAACCTTTACTGGTTGTCCAAAAATATTTTTTCTACCTTGTGCAACCCATTCATCAACATGTTCCGCCATTGGTGATGATGGAGTTATTGGATAAATAGCAGTTACTTCTGTAAACGCATATGACACGTGTGCAGCAGCAGTGTTACCATCCATAGTCTTCATTTTTCTCATCTCGTCTACCTCGCTTCCCTTTTTTAAAATTAAGCATATAAATAATATGGTATATATCGAATTAAACATATTTAATTTCAATAATATACCATTGTTGCTTACATAAAATGCATATTTTTTTATTTAGTAAATATGATCTAATTTTAGGCTATATGTCTAAAGTCAATAATTTTCCTAACTCTTTAGCTTTTCTTAAATCATCCTTTTCTATAGAATCTTTAACTGCTAATTTTCCTAAAACATTAAATCCATAGTCTTCCATATCATTTTCCCATTTATCAATAAATTTTGTATCGCGCCATCCGCATGACCCAAACAATACTAAAGGTTTATTTCTAATCTCTAATTCTTTTAAACTATTAATAAAAGGTTTCATATCTATTTCTTCTATATCATCGTTTATCATTGCTGGGCTTCCAAAAGCTACTGCATCTGCTTCTAAAACATCTTCAGTAGATGCATCTGCCACATGCTTCGTTTCAACTTCTACATCTCCTATACTAGCTCCTTCACATATAGCATTTGCTATAATTTCGACATTTCCACCATTACTCCAATATATTATTGAAACTTTTTTCATTTTAGCACCTCTTCTACTTTTGTTTGGTTTATTATGTTAATTTTTCCATCAATTTCATTATATAACACTAAAAAATTTTTTCAAGTTATTTACATCTATATTTTAAAATTTATTTTTTCTTAATACTATTCATTATTACATTTATGATTGCATCAACACCATTTTTCATTTGGCTATTGCTCATATTTTTTACAAAGTCATTTTTTCTTGATTGTAATTCTGAAAGTTTTTCCATTAAATTATGCTTTTCTATCATTTCATCTTCATCTAAAACTAATGAATATCCCTCTTTTGCAAAAGAATTAGCATTTAATATTTGGTCTCCTCTACTGCTCTTTTTAGATAATGGTATTAATAGTGTTGGCTTTTTTAACGCTAATAATTCAAATATCACATTTGCCCCAGCTCTAGAAATTATAAAGTCAGCATATTTAAGTAAATGTGGTAAATCTTCTTTAACATATTCAAACTGTTTATATCCCTCTAATCCATCTAATGATTTATCTAAATTGCCTTTTCCACATATATGAATCACATTAAAGTTCTTTAATATTTCATTAATATGATATCTAACTTCATCATTTATATTCTTTGCACCTAAACTACCACCTATAACTAGAATTACTTCTTTATCTTGCTTAAAGTTGCAAATTTCTTTTCCTCTTATTCTACTTCCTTTTAATATTTCTTCTCTTATTGGAGTACCTGTTAATTCACCTTTTCCGTCCTTTATATAATTTAAACTTTCTCTAAATGTTACACATAATTTATCACAAAATGGAGCAGATAATTTATTTGCAAGTCCTGGTGTTAAATCTGACTCATGAGATACTACCGGTATCTTTTTCATTGATGCAGCTATAACTACTGGTACAGCAACAAATCCACCCTTTGAGAAAATAACATCTGGCTTTTCTTTTGATAAAATTTTACTTGCTTGAAGAACCCCCTTCATAACCTTAAATGGGTCAGAAAAATTCTTCATATCAAAATATCTTCTTAATTTTCCTGATGAAATTGAATAATAAGGTATACCTGCATCACCTATAATTTCTTTTTCAATTCCTTCATAACTCCCTATATACTTTATTTCAAAATCTTTCTCCTTTAACTTTGGAACTAAAGCTAAATTTGGAGTTACATGCCCTGCTGTTCCCCCACCAGTCATTATAATCTTATACTTACTCATTAAAACACCTCATTGATTATTAATGTATCTATATTATTAATTATATTTATTAAAATAATATAGTTTTACACAAATTTTTAATATTCGCCTTGAAGACTTTTATTAAGATTTTAACCAAATTTCAACTCTTAATTCTAAGGCTTATTAGATATTTACCAAATTTAAGTTGTAAATAGTTAACCATCCCTATATATTCTACCACTAACCCAGCATTTTTCCACCTTTTCCTCTAATTAAATATAATACAAACTTCCTAATTGGATAAGCTATTAACATAAAGATATAAGGAGGTGAATATAAGTGGCACAAAACTTAGTACCAGATGCTAAAGATAAATTAGCTAAATTTAAAAACCAAGTTTCTAGTGAAATGGGAGTTCCTTTCACAGATTACAACGGTAACTTAACTTCTAAACAATGCGGTAGCGTTGGTGGAGAAATGGTTAAACGTATGGTTGAACAATATGAAAACGGAATGAAATAATCTAATTTCGAAATAAATAATAGGATGCTTTAAAAAGCATCCTATTATTCATTTTACAAATTATAGTTATTTTTTAGCTAATATAAAAGGAGACATCTCTGCCTCCCTCTACTAAAAAAATTATTTTGAAATTCTATAATTACTTATAACTAACTGAACTTTTTTATTTCCATTAAACTCATTAATTTCAGGCATACAAATTATATCTAAATAAAGATTATTAGATAATCCATTAAATACTTTGTTATACTCAATTTCACCTAATTCATCCTTTATATAATTTTCGAAATTGTCTATATCTCCAAAATATACTCCTTCTATATATAGTCTTCCATCACTTAACTTAAGCTTAAGCACATTTCTATTTTTACCTAATATTTTTGCCTCTATAACCTTTAACTTTTTCATCCCAAAAGTAGGCTTAGGATTTGCCTTTCCATAAGGCTCTAATAATGATATTTGATCTATTAACTCATAATTTATTTGACTTAATAATAAGCCCATATCAATTGAAACCTTAGGAATTATATCCTCATCGGTTAATGTTGTAACATTATTTAATCTACTTCTAAATTCATCTATATTCTCATTTGGTATAGACATTCCTGCTGCCATTGGATGTCCCCCAAACTTACCTAATAAATCTTTACACTTAAGTAATTCTTCAAACATATTATACTCTTCAATAGACCTTCCTGAACCTTTAGCTCCATCATGTGCCTTTGTCAAAATAATTGTTGGTAAATTATATTTCTCTCTTACTCTTCCCGCTATTATTCCAGCAATACTTTCATGAACATCTTCTAAGTATACAACTAATACTTTATCCTTAGTCATATTATTTTTTTCTATTATTTCAATAGCTTTTTCTAAGCCTTCTTTTGTTAGCTCTTGCCTTTCTTTATTTAAATCATTAAGCTTTTCTGCTAACTCTTTAGCTTCTATTTCATTGTGGCTTAGAAGCATTTTTAATGCCCATTCAGCTTGCTCAAGTCTACCAGAAGCATTTATACTTGGCCCTATAACAAATCCTAAAGAATAAACAGTTATTTCTTTATCTTCTAAACCAGTTTCTTTAAATAAAGCTCTAAGTCCTACATTGCTAGTATTATTTATCCTCTTTAATCCTTCTTTAACTATTATTCTATTTTCAGAAATTAAATCAACAACATCACATACAGTAGCTATGGCTACATATTGTAGCAAATCATAAAGTTCTTCCTTATCAATATTAAACTCTTTATAAAGGCACTCTATAAATTTATATGCTACTCCAGCACCACAAATCTTATCAAATTTATAATTACAATTTTCTTGCTTAGGATTTATTACGAAATCAGCATCTGGAACTACATATTTTCTTTCTTCATTTTCTTCAATAAAAGGTACATCATGATGATCAGTAATAATCACCTTTATCCCTAGCTCTTTTGCTAACTTAACTTGCTCTATAGCTGCTATTCCGTTATCACATGTTATTATTATGTCAACTTTATCCTCACTAGCTTTTCTTATTATACTTTCATTTATCCCATACCCTTCTTTAATTCTATCTGGAATATGAAAGTTAACATCTCCACCACACCTTTTTATAGCGGTATACAATATATAAGTACTTATTACACCATCAACGTCATAATCTCCTACTATTAGTATTTTTTCACCATTTAAAATACTATTTTTCATTAATTCAACTGCACCGCTCATACCTAGCATATCTAATCCATTATATAAATTATTAATTGATGAATTTAAGAATTCCTTTGCAATATCTAAATTATATATACCTCTATTAACTAATAGTTTTGCTACTACTTCACTAACTCCTAAATCCTGCGCTAATTTCGCAGTATTAAACTTAACATTTCTAACCATCCATTTTTCCAAAAAACCACCCCGCTTGTTTAGTGACAAGTGACAAATGATAAGTGACAAGTGATAAGTGACAAGTGACAAGTTAATGAATAAAGTCAGCTATCGCTGACTTTACTAAAAATTATATTAAAGAAACTCCCTACGGAGTTTCCTCCTCAACTTGAACCTTGTCACTTGAAACTTGTCACTGTTGAACCTTGTCACTGTTGAACCTTGTCACTGTTTAAACTCTTCTAACTATTAAAAAGCATTCCTTCTTTAATTTGCTCTACCTTTTCTGGTGCTACATGCTTTAATATTTCAAATGCAAATGGTATTGCAGCTGCAGGCCCTCTTCCTGTAATAATATTTCCATCAACAACTACAAGCTCTTCTTTATAATTGCATCCTACTAATTGATCTTCAAAACCTGGATAACATGTTGCATTTTTACCATTAACTATTCCAAGCTTCCCAAAAGTTATTGGTCCTGCACATATAGCTGCTACAATCTTACCTTCATCATAAAATTTCTTTACAAGTTCATTAACCTTTTCATCATCTCTTAAGTTTACTGCCCCTGGCATTCCACCTGGTAATACAACAACATCATAATCATAAACTTCTTCATTTAAAACTTTATCTGCTTTTATTGTTATTGAATGAGATGTAGTTACTTCTAAACTCTTCGTTCCAATGGTATTACAAATAACACCTGCTCTTCTTAAAATATCAACTGTTGTTAATGCTTCAATAGTTTCAAAACCTTCTGCTAATAAAACTGCAACCTTCACTTTTATACACCCCTTAAATTTAATTTATAGTTAAGAGTTAATAATTATAGATAAAATTTCTCTACTAATTACTAACTCAAAATCTCTAACTATATTGAGCTTCTATTATTTCATCATCTAAATTAATAACCATAACATTAGTTCCTCTTCCAGCTCTATTTTGAATTCTAATGTCTTTTATGTCTACTAATTTTTTCTCTTTATTCTTCGTTACTAGAGTGATATCTTTATCTCTACTATCGTCTATAGCTATTTCATCTTCATTACTTACTCCTGAAAGTATACATCCTGAAATTGCTTCATCATCTTCTTTTAAACTTATTCCAGTAACCCCAGAAGCAATTCTTCCCATAGTGTTTACACCTTCACTTAAGAATCTAATTGCCATCCCCTTCTTAGTTACAATTAGTATTTCTCCTTCATTCCCCTCTATACATACAGAAATTACTTCATCATTTTCATATTTAAATTTATATGCCTGACATAAAGAATAGTTTATATCATACTCTTTAAGTGAAGTCTTCTTTATCATACCCTTTTTAGTAAAGAAGTAAACCATATTTTTTTCATCAAAACTCTTTAATGAATATACATCAATTACCCTTTCCTTTTTAGAGTATCCATCAATTATATTTTCTAATGCAATTTCCTCTTTAACAACATTAGAAATTAAGAATGATGGTACTTTATACATGTTTCCTTTGTCAGTAAATAATACTAATGTGCTTAAAGAATCTGTATTAACTTTTAGTCTATCACTAGACTTTGCTTTTGCAAATCCCTTTAAAGTACCTTTTGCGGTTACTCCAACACTAAATGTCATAAATTCAAATTCATCTACGTATTCTACACTTATAATTTCATCATTTTCAATTAAATTAAATAATTGAATTCCTAAGATATTTCTTGGCGTATCTTCTATCTTAGGTAATTCTAAGCTAAACTTTAATCCTAATTTAGTTTTTACTTTTAAGAATTGTTTTTCTTCTTCACTATCTATTAAAATTATGTTTAATACATACTCATTTTCTTTTAATTTTAGCGCTTGAATTTTACTATAACTAGTTTGGAATTTATCTAAAGTACTCTTCTTTATTATACCTCTATTAGTTATAAATTGAACACTCTTACTTCCATCTAATACTCTAACAGAGAATGCTTCTACAATATTTTCATCATCTAAATTTAAAGTCTTAATTATTGAATCTACTCTTTCTCCTTTTTCTCTCCACTTACCTTCTGGAATATTTATACCTTTAACTTGATACATATTTCCCTTATCAGTAAATAACAGAATGTTTTCTGTAGTATTAGATTTAAATAAGAATTTAAGTTCGTCCCCTTCTCTATATTCTATATCTTCTGCTTTAGCATTTGATCTTTGATAAGTTTTTAGTGGAATTCTCTTTATAAATCCATCTTTAGATAAAGTAACCATTACATCTTCGACTACAATAAGTTCGTCTAAATCAATCTTAGCCTCACTATCATCCTCTACTATCATAGTTCTTCTTGGATTTCTAAATCTATCAGTTATCTCTTTTAATTCAACCTTTATAACTTTTAAAAGTTCATTTTCATGTGCTAATATTTTTCTTAATTTCTTTATAGTTTTTTCAAGTTCTGCATACTCTTTTTGGAATACTTTTATTTCAAGTCCTGTTAATCTATAAAGCATAAGTTCTAATATTGCCTCTGCTTGAATTTCTGTAAATCCAAACTTTTCAATTAAATTTATACCTGCATCTTTTTTAGATTTTGACTCTCTAATAGTTTTAATAATTTCATCTAAAACATCAATTGCTTTAATAAACCCTTCTACTATATGGAATCTTTTCTCTGCCATCATAAGTTCTTTTATAGTTCTCTTTGTAACTATATCCTTTTGATGGTTAACATAATGCATTATTATAGTCTTTAATCCCATGGTTTGCGGCTTACCATTTGCAAGTGCTACCATATTAAAACTTATATTACATTGTAAATCTGTTTTCTTAAATAAATATTTTAATATTTTATCTGCAGTATCATAATCTGCTGCCTTTTTAAGTTCAACAACAGCTCTAATACCACTTCTATCTGATTCATCTCTAATATCAGTAATTGCTTCTAAAGCCTTTTGATGTCTCTTATCACCAGTCATTTCTGATATTGTTTGAAGTATTTTTGATTTATTTCTTCTATAAGGGAATTCAGTAATTACTATTCCATATCTACCATTCTCAAGTTTTTCTATATTAGTTTTTGCTCTTAAAGTAACCTTTCCTTCTCCTGTTTCATAAGCAGACAATAAAGAATTTTTACCTATAAGAACACCACCTGTAGGTAAATCTGGTGCTTTAATATATTCCATAAGTTCTTTAGTTGTTATTTCTGGATTATCTATATAAGCAAGTACTCCATCAGTAACTTCCCCTAAGTTATGAGGCGGTATGTTAGTTGCAAGCCCAACAGCAATACCAAATGTTCCATTTACTAAAAGGTTTGGATATCTAGCTGGTAATACCTTAGGTTCCATTTCACTATCTGAATAGTTCGGAACCATCTCAACAGTCTCCTTATCTATATCTCTAAGCATTTCCATAGCTATTTTAGATAATCTAGCTTCTGTATAACGCATGGCAGCTGCTCCATCACCATCAATAGATCCAAAGTTACCATGCCCATCAAATAAAGGTTCTCTAGTTGAAAAGTCTTGCGCCATAAGTACCATTGCATCATAAACTGATGAATCACCATGTGGATGGAATTTACCAAGTACATCCCCAACTATTCTTGCACTTTTATAATAAGGTCTATCAGGAAAAGCTTTTAAAAGATAAGCTCCATAAAGTATTCTTCTATGAACTGGTTTTAAACCATCTCTTACATCTGGAAGAGCTCTATCCTTTGCAACCTCAACAGCATATGGAAGATAGTTGTCCGGCATAGCCTCTTCAAGGGGTATTCTTAATATATTATTATCTCTTGGAATGTCATGTCCCTTCTTAGCCATAATAAAACTCCTTTCTAATTCTAAAACTCTGCATACTTATACATATAATTTTTTCTTGGCTCAACAACATCACCCATTAAAAGTGATACCATTTTCTCTGCCTTAGCTGCATCTTCAATAGTAACTTGGAAAAGAGTTCTAGTTTCTGGATTTAAGGTAGTATCCCAAAGTTGATCTGGGTTCATTTCTCCAAGACCTTTGTATCTCTGGATTAATGCTCCTTTCCCTATTTCTTTTTTAACTTTTTCTAATTCTTCATCACTATATGCATATTTTGATACTTCCTTACCTTTTACAACTTTATAAACTTTGTATAAAGGAGGTTGTGCTAAATAAAGATGACCATTTGCAATAAGTGGTCTCATATATCTATAAATATAAGTCATCCATAAAGTTCTAATATGGAATCCATCAACGTCAGCATCACTCATTATTATAATTTTATCGTACTTTAAATCTCCTTCCTTATAATTATCTAAAGTTCCAGTTCCTATAGCTGTATTAAATATTTTAAGTTCTTCAGATGCTAGTACATTTTCAAGCTTTTGTTTCTCTGTATTCATTATTTTACCTTTTGAAGGCATTATAGTTTGGAATCTTCTATCTCTAGCTTGTTTTGCAGAACCTCCGGCAGAATCTCCCTCAACTACAATAAATTCATTTACAGTATTATCTTTTAATGTACATACTGCAACCTTACCAGCAAGTGGTGCTGTTCCTTTACCTATTTTTTTCTTTTCAGCTTCATTTATCTTTTTAATTTTTTCTCTTCTTTGAGCTGCAGCAAGGGCATTATTTATAAGACTTGTTGCAACTTCTTTATTATCTTCTATCCATTCACAAAGCTTAGTATATGCTAAATCATTCATCATAGTATAAGCTTCTGAACTTCCTAATTTTGTCTTAGTTTGACCTTCAAATACAGCATTAGTAATCTTAATTCTAACTATTGCTGTCATACCTTCTCTTAAGTCATCGCCTTCAAACTCTTTATCCTTTTCTTTAACAAGACCTAACTTCTTTGCCCATTCTTTAAAAGCTCTTGTCATACCAGTTTTAAATCCAGATTCGTGAGTTCCAGCTTCTGTAGTAGGAATATTATTAACATAACTTGCAATATATTCAGTTGTAGAGTCTGTAAATTGCATACATACTTCACCATACATTGCTATATTATTTATTGATTTTTCTCCTTCAAAAAGAATTGGTGTAGGATGAATAGTCGTTTTACTTTCATTTAAATAATCTATAAAATCAAGTAAACCTCTTTCAGAATAGTATTCCTTTCTAACCTCTTCATCTTTTCTTTGATCTATAAGCTCAAGATGTATTCCTTTATTTTGGAATGCAAGCTCTTGTAACCTTTCATCTATAATATCAAATTTGAAATCAGTTGTTGAAAAAATTTCTCCATCTGGTTTAAATGTAACTCTAGTTCCTGTATCTTTAGCTTTTCCTACTATCTCTAAGGATGTAACCGCAGTTCCTGGCATATCTTTTTTTAGCTCTTTATCATAGGCATATTCAAATCTTTGTTTATATATATTCCCATTTTGATGAACTTCTACTTCTAGCCATTTTGATAACGCATTAACTACTGCAGCTCCAACTCCATGAAGGCCTCCTGATGTTTTATAGTTTTTATTATCAAACTTACCACCAGTATGTAATTCAGTAAATACCATTTCCACCCCTGACTTTTTCTTAACAGGATGGATACCTGTTGGTATTCCTCTACCATTATCTATAACAGTTACACTCTTATCTTTATTTATAATAATTGTGGCTTTATCTCCAAAACCATTAGATATTTCATCTATTGAGTTATCTAATATCTCCCATATACAATGATGTAAGCCCTTTGTTCCTGTAGACCCTATATACATACCTGGTCTAACTCTAACTGGTTCAAGTTTCTCTAAAGATGTCAAATCCGTTACATCATATTTACTATTAACTTCATTATTCATATAAACCTCCAAAATTATAACCTATTCACATTTAAGTAATAATTTAGATATAATTATACAATTTCATAATATCAAAATCAAACTAATGTTCTTTATTAACGTTTTTAATTCTATCATACTTCTGTATTTATTTAAAAGCACGAATATTTTTTTCTTCCTTACTTTCTAAATATTTAATGTCTATTTTTTATCTTTTTATAAGATTAACTTATTTATATCTTATCCTCATTATTTAAATTTACAAGTTATTTTACTTACATCTCTTCACTTTATTGGATATTTTAAGTGTATATTGGTAAACTTAAATTTCTAATTTTTTATAATACAATTAAAATAAAAAATCAAATTACCTTATAATTATTTAAACTATAAAGCAATTTGATTTTTATAATAATCCCTAATTTTCTAAGCTATTAACTCTAATTAACTATACTATACCTTGTGCCATCATAGCATCAGCAACTTTCTTAAATCCAGCTATATTAGCTCCCATTAAGATATTTCCTTCATCACCATATTCCTTTGCAGCAGCTGCTGAATTATTATAAATATTAATCATAATATTTTTAAGCTTAGCATCTACTTCTTCAAAACTCCAAGACATTCTCATACTATTTTGAGACATTTCTAAAGCTGAGCAAGCAACTCCACCTGCATTTGCAGCCTTAGCTGGTCCAAATAACACTTTATTACTTTGGAATACTTCAATAGCTTCTAATGTACTTGGCATATTAGCACCTTCCGCTACTACCTTAGTTCCATTTTCAACTAAAATCTTAGCTGATTTTTCATCTATTTCACCTTGAGTTGCACAAGGAAGTGCTACATCGCATTTTATAGTCCAGATACCTCTGCAACCTTCAAAATATTTAGCTGAAGGAACATAATCTAAATATTCTTTGATTCTTCCCCTCTTAACTTCCTTAATGTTCTTTACAACTTCAAGATTAACTCCATTTTCGTCATATATATATCCATTTGAATCACTTAATGCAACAACTTTAGCTCCTAATTGAGTTGCTTTTTGAGTTGCATATATAGCAACATTTCCTGAACCAGAAATTACAACAGTTTTTCCTGCTAAAGAAAGTCCATTATCTTTCATCATTTCTTCAGTAAAGTACACTAATCCATATCCTGTTGCTTCAGTTCTTGTTAAACTTCCACCATAAGATAATCCTTTTCCTGTTAAAACACCTTGATCATTAGCATTTCTAATTTTCTTATAATATCCATACATATATCCAATTTCTCTACCACCAACACCAATATCTCCTGCTGGTACGTCTGTGTCTAACCCTATATGCTTACTTAATTCAGCCATAAAACTTTGACAGAATCTCATTACTTCTCTATCTGATTTTCCTTTAGGGTCAAAATCTGAACCACCTTTTCCCCCACCAATAGGTAGTCCTGTTAATGAATTCTTAAATATTTGCTCGAATCCTAAAAATTTAATTATGCTTGAATTAACTGTTGGATGGAATCTTAATCCACCTTTATAAGGACCTATAGCACTATTAAATTGGATTCTATATCCTCTATTAACTTGAACTCTTCCTTTATCATCTACCCAAGGAACTCTAAACATAATTTGTCTCTCTGGTTCTACAATTCTTTCTAATAATCCCTCTTCAATATATTCTGGATGTTTATCGAATACCGGAATTAAAGAAATTGCTACTTCTTTTACAGCATCTAAGAACTCCTTTTCATTTCCATTTCTCTTTTCTACTTGTTCTAAAACATTTAAAACATATTCTTTTCCTGTCATAAGTTTTCCCCCTTATCTTTATTACCATTTTACATTAAATTTTAGGATATATTTTATATCTAAGTATATTATTTATATCCTTTTTTATATCAATAAATTTCTATTAAGTTATTTATTAATATACTAACCCTACTTAATATATTAATACTATTTTTGTAATTTTAAAAGATAATTTAAAAAAAACAAAAAATTTATTTTATATAAAAGGAACTGCTCCCTATATACTTGATAGGAAGCAGTTCAAAATTAATAAAAACTTTATAAAATTACTCTTTATTCATAATATCATTATTTTCTATTAATTCATTAATTAATAAAAATATATTTTTTGTAGAATCATTTTTGTCAAAAGATTTACAAGCCTCTTTCATATCTTCTAGTTTTTCGCCATCTTTTAATAGTTCTATTATAGCTTCTCTACAACTATTTCCATCACTAATTCTTACTGCCATATTATGCTTTAATAAGAATTCTGCATTTTCTTCCTCTTGACCTGGAATTGCATCAAAAACAGCCATTGGAATATTGCATGCTAATGCTTCTGTAACAGTTAAGCCTCCTGGCTTAGTAATTATTATATCTGATGCTTGCATAAATTTATTAATTTCTTCTGTAAAGTATATAAGTTTTGTCTTTTTAGGACTACTTCCTATTACTTCCTCAAAATGATTATATAACTTTTGATTTTTTCCTGTTACTAATATTATTTGAAAATCTAAATCTATATCTATTATATTCTCATAAACATCAAAGACATTTGATACTCCAAAGCTTCCCGCCATCATTAATATTGTTGGCAAACTCTTATCAAGACCTAATTCTTCAATTACTAATTGTTTTTCCTTTTCTTCGAAGAATACTTCATCCACTGGTATTCCGTATGGATAGATACATCTTGAATCTACTCCCTCAGTAACCATTTTAGTAACCATATCATCATTTGCAACTATATATGCATCCACCTTATCATTTATCCATGCTTTATGTGGAGCATAATCAGTCATTATACAGATTAACGGTATATTTATTTCTTTCTTTGATTTTAATCTTGATACCATTTCTGTTGGAAAGGGATGCGTTGTTATAATTATATCTGGTCTAAACTCATCAATTAAAGGTAATAACTTATTTGCAAATATATTGTTAAGTCTAGTTACAAAATTAGCTAACTTATGATCCTTATTAGTCAGATCATATAACTTTCCGTATAATTTAGGCGTTTTAGTGGCTAAATAAACATATCCACTAGTTACTGTTTTATTTAATATTGGACTTATATACAATAAACTATCTACTATTTTAACATTTATATCTTTATTCTGTTGGGTCATGTAACCCTCTATCGCTTTAGATGCCCTCATATGTCCACCACCAGTTGATGCTGACAAAATAAGAATATTCATTTAAGCTCCCCCTAACAATATAAGTTAGTGTAAAGTTTTTTACACTACTTTTCTTTTAAATTCTTTATATATCAAGG
>OOCW01000312.1_pt1 | contig 52012 bp, 50 predicted proteins | sample 1671201 | NCBI WGS metagenome assembly OOCW01 (sample SAMN06348132, study PRJEB24527) | human gut metagenome | biome: human gut; feature: ankylosing spondylitis patient; material: feces | host: Homo sapiens | place: China | collected 2015-10
AGCTTTTATCAATATTTTTGTTCAATTTTTAAAGTTAGTTTCGCAATCGACTAATATTATTCTCAAAAAAATAGGTTGTAACTCATAATAGTAACTAAAAAATTACTATCATTACGTTACAACCTATTTTTATCTATCTCTCTTACTCTTATACCCTAAATAAGACATTGCTATATCAATAAATCCATCCTTATTGAGAGTTTCTATGATTACTGCAAAAATTTCATAAGTTGATGTAATCCCGTCATCTCCTCTTATACCTTGTAATACTTTTAGTACTCTAGTACTTAACACTTTTAAATCAGATTCATTTATAATTGTGTTACTGTCAATGGATGCACCTAATATACTACTTCTTATTTTAATAACATCTAAACTTTGTATTCTACCATCCTTTTTTATAACTTGCATAAACACACCCCCATATAAGAAAATTATACACTATCATAGAAGTTTTTTAAACGATTTCATGGTTTGTTCATAATAAATTCTATTAATCTATTATATGTTTCTATAATCTCATATCTACTAAATAATAAATATATTTTTATATTTTTCATCTATTATATATATTGCAATTGAGGTCACCTTAAATAAATACTATTACATTTAACATTTATTTTCTATAATCGTAAAATATACTATAAAACTTTATTGGAGTTAAATATTATGAATTTTATATCTAAATTTAGAAACTTATATCATTCATCACGTCAAAATTTAACACTTGTATCTAGCACCTTAAAAACACCAAGATCTTATACTGATGATGCTTTAAAAAAAATAAATGAAGGTGATTTTTCTAGTAAAACTAAATACTTTATATGGGTTGATACAAAAAACTTCAAAACTAATGTATTTAAGGGAAATACCCATTATTGGGTATTAGAGAATAGCTTTCTTTGCACTGTGGGAAGGCCTAGTTCCCCTACAATAAAAGGCACTTTTTATGCAGGACCTAAAGGTTATTCCTTTGGTGAAGCTCGTGGATTTAGATGCTTATATTATACACAAATAAAAGGTAATTATTTATTTCATTCAATTCCCTATAATCTAGATGGTTCTATAAGAGATTCTCGTTTAGGTATGCAATTAACCGATGGTTGCGTAAGACTTGCTACTAAGCATGCAAAATGGATTTATTATAATGTTCCATCAGGAACTACTATATATATAAGCTGAATAATATTGTTCGTCACGTGGAGCCGAAAAATTAATGATATAACCTCCAGGAATTGTGTAATTTGCGTTAAGAATTTATATTGTTTTTTCCAGAAAAAGAGCTAAAGCTTCGAAAGTCACTTTGTTCCCTCAGCTTCTTAACGCTATTTTTCTTCCAAAAACAATTAAATTCTAAAACTTAATTACAATATTCCTTCCGGTAATATCATTAATATTTTCTATTCCACTTGATGAACGGCAATACCACCTTAAAAGTTAATGACTTATCATATAACATTTAGCAAAAGACATTAACTATAAGTTGTTATGTTATAGATGGTTACGTGAAAAAAAGAAAAAATAAAATATTAATTTGGAAGGACCATTGAAATTAAGCCGTAGAATTTAATAATTGATGGAGTAAAGTTGCGTAAAGAAGTTTTTACTGTTTAAGCGAATAGCGAGTTTAAAAACTTTAGCAAACTTTACGGAAGCAATTATATAAATTCTAGGTGAAAATTTCACGGTTACTGGAAAATTAATATTTCATTTTTTCGCTTCCACGCAACGAACAATTTAGTTATTATTCTACTTTTTCTGGTTCTTTGTAGTCTACTCCTTTTGTATCTACTGTAATACTTTCAATAACTACATCTTTTAATGGCTTATCATTCCCATCAGTTTCAACAGAATTAATAGCTTCTACAACATCCATTCCTTCAATTACCTTTCCAAAGGCAGCATAATCACCATCAAGATATGATGCGTCTTCAGCCATTATAAAAAATTGACTTCCAGCAGAATCAGGATTGCTTGCTCTTGCCATTGATAAAACACCGGCAGTATGTTTTAAATCATTCTTTGTATATCCATTACTACTAAACTCACCTTTAATTGAATATCCAGGACCTCCTGTGCCAATTCCATCTGGATCTCCACCTTGATTCATAAAACCTTTAATTACTCTGTGAAATATTAACCCATCATAAAATCCTGAATTAGCTAATGATATAAAATTATTAACTGTATTAGGTGCCTTATTAGGATATAACTCTGCCTTTATTGTTCCAAAGTTTTTAACTTTAATAGTTGCTATTGGCAACTCTCCTGTTGCTTCAACTGATACTTCATTTTCTTCATCATTATTTAGATTTGATATTTTATTATTTGTACATCCTATTAATCCAATTAACATAGCACTTATTCCTACTAAAATTACGCCCTTTTTAATAACTTTCTTCATAAATACCCTCCATAAAAAATTTGTCACTTTTTATGATATCAAAAAAAAGCTTAACCCTCAAGTTAAGCTCTTTTTACTATAGACCTATATACTAGTTTGATATAAGTTTATCTAAAGAGGTTCTCCATCAAAACTTTTGTATTCACTAGGATTTTTATCATTTCCTACATTATCTTGATTTTGATGAAGTTTTTGTCTTCTTTCTCCCTTTTGATATTTTTTATCTTTAAATTTATCAGTACTCATTTATAAGACACGCTCCCTTCAGTATTATTTTCTACAAAATCTCTATATATAATGCAAAAAATACTGAGAATTTTCTCATAAATAAAGAAAATGTCATATAGAACTTTTATCTTATGTGAAAGTTTAAGGTTGGCCTATATTCATATTAATACATGCCAACCTTCTTAACTAAACCTCAAATTCTTCAATTTCTATAGAATAGCTTCCACAATGCTTACAAACATTTACCATCACAATATAACTATTATCTACTTTTCCACTTTTCATTAATCTTTTAAAAGATAATCCTTCATACTCTTTATCTAAAGTACTTATTACATATTCTCCATTTTTAGTATATATGTAAAAATTAAAGCCTAAAAAATCAAAGAATTTCTTCTTTTCACTAACTCCTTCATTACAATTTTCACATGGAAAATCAAAAAATGCCTTTATAAATTCAACATTTTCACTATTATGTAATATCTCTATTATTTTTTTCTCATCTATGTCTTTAATCGGATTCTCTTCATCATTCACAAAATAATCTAGATTATCTTCATTTAAAATATATTCTTTATCAGCAAAAGTAAATTTAAATTCCATTTAAATTATCTTCCTTTCTCTCTTTAAAACTTTTATTAAATAGCTTTATTGTACATAATAACATACCAGTATTGATAAATAAAGTTATTTAATAAAAGTTTACATTAAATTTGTAAAAAAATTATTAACAGTTACATATTTTTAGTGTACAATAGAAACTATAAAATAAAAGGTGGGGATTTAATTTGAATAATAGAGATATATACATAGTTTTATCTAGAACTGGAACTATGTTTTCTAATATCATTGCTCTTTTTACACAAAAAGAATACTCTCATGTTTCTTTATCTCTTGATAGCTCCTTCACCCAAATGTTTTCCTTCGGTCGAAAAATTCCAAGTAAAGTTTTACCTGCGGGCCTTGTTGAAGAAAATCTATATAGTGGTGTATTTGCTATGTATCCTAATAGTAGATGCTTAGTATACAAAATTAATATTACTTCCCAGCAGTTTGATTTTTTACAAAATGAAATTAATAAATTTTTTGAAAATAAAGACGAGTATAAGTATAGTGTTCTTGGAACAGTAACTGCTTATTTTAATAAACCTCATAAAAGAGAACATTATTATTTCTGTTCTCAATTTGTAGCAGAACTATTAATCAATAGCGGTATTTATAAAACGGACAAGCTTCCTGAAGTAATTAAGCCTATGGATCTACTAGAAATAGAAAATAAAACTCTTTTTTATGAAGGCTTTATAAATGAGGATAGGGCTGTTAGAAGTAATTTTACTCTACTTAACTCACAAAGAATTTCTAGAGTAATTTCTAGATTAATACCTTAGAGAAAAAAACTCTAAAGTAGATTTAATGTTAAATAAATCTACTTTAGAGTTTTTTTCTTTTATACTCAATTACCATAAATACTTTCTTTAACATTTATCTATATTTAATCATAAAATACACTGATACACTATAATTAATTTAAGGAGTATATAAATGTATTCAATTGACCTTCCATATCCAGAAATTAAAGTAAAAGAAAAAAATTCAAAATATATTGATCTAATCTTACTTAATTACTCTAGTGCTATTTCTGAATTTGATGCTATAGCACAATATACTTATCATCAAATTGCATTAACTTATAGTAATAAGGAAATATCAGATACTCTCTGTGGTATATCTATTGTTGAAATGCATCACTTAGAAATGCTTGGGAAAATAATAATTTTACTTGGTGGAGAACCTGGTTATTGGATTAATAATAAAAAGAAAAATTATTGGTCTAGTAAATTAGTAAATTATGATTTATCATCAATTAAGGATATCCTTAATATTGATATTCAAGATGAAAAAGCAGCTATTAAACAATATAAAGAAACCATAGCTCAAATTGATGATAAATATATAAATGCAGTACTTAAAAGAATTATTCTAGACGAGGAATTCCATATCCAACTTCTAATGAACCTTTACACCAAATACGTAAAATAAAAATATATTGCGCACCACATGGAAGCGAAAAAATGAAATATTTATTTTCCGGTAATGGTGAAATTTTCACCTAGAATTTATATAATTGATTCCGTAAAGTTTGCTAAAGTTTTTAAACTTAAGTGAGATTCAAAATTTCAATTTTGTAAATCGAACTTACACATTCGACGCAAGGAGAAGGTGCTTCCTTTTAAAATGAAACTCACTCCTCACTATCGCTCAGAGGAGTAAGTTCAGCTAACTAAATCAAGATTTAGAGCTTCACTTAACGCAACTTTACTCCATCAATTATTAAATTCTACGGCTTAATTTCAATCATACCTCCAAATTAATATTTCATTTTTTCTTTTTTCATGTATATGCTTATAACACGCGCCCTTTATAGTTAACAATTTATTATATAAAATATAGTAGAAGTCGTTAACTCTTAAGGTGGTTACGCAGAAAATTGTATCTTTTAGCTTAAGAGCCAGTGATAGAGAAAAATTAATGATATTACCGGAAGAAATATTGTAAATGAGTTTTAGAATTTAATCTTTCTTGGAGTAAAAACTGCGTTAAGAAGCTGAGGGAACAAAGTGACTTTCGAAGCTTTAGCAGTTTTTATGGAAAGAAAGATATAAATTCTTAACGAAATTTACACAATTTCTGTAGGTAATATCATTAATTTTCAGTATCACGGCATTAACGCTTTAGTTCGAAATTTAGTTAAAGTCTTCTATTCTTATTATGTTTTCTACATCTTTTACTGTTCTTAAATCATATAGCTTGTCTATAGAGTCATTTATTAAAGCTTCTCTAGTTTTATGTGTTATTAAAACTAAAGTTACTTCATGATTTTCATCATGCTTTCTTCCCTTTTGAATAACTGATTTTAAACTTACTCTATTTGAACCAAAAATAGTAGTAATTTGCCCTAATACACCTGGCTTATCTTCAACAGTTACTCTTATATAATATCTACTTTCAACTTCATCTATATTCTTAACTTGCTTTTCCCACAAGTTATTTCTGATAATTGGATTTTGATTTTCCACTTCTATATTTCTTCTTAAAATAGAAATTATATCACTTACAACTGCGCTACCTGTCGGTAAATCACCTGCTCCTCTACCATAGAACATTAAATCTCCAACAGCATTTCCATTTATAAATATTGCATTAAATGAATCATATACATTAGCAAGTGGATGAGTTTCTGGAATCATAGTAGGATGCACTCTTAATTCTATTCTTCCATTATCATCTTTAGCGATAGCTAATAATTTTATTGACATTCCAAAATCACTAGCATATTTCATATCTATTGGTTTTATCTTAGTTATTCCTTCTCTATATACATCATTAATATCAACTTTAGTACCAAAAGCTAATGAAGCAAGAATTGCAAGTTTATATTGAGCATCGTACCCTTCAATATCTGATGTAGGATCTGCTTCTGCATATCCTTTATCTTTAGCCTCTTGTAATACTGAATCAAAGTCTAATTGTTCAAGTTCCATTTTGCTCAATATATAATTTGTTGTTCCATTAACTATTCCATATAGTTCATTTACTTTATTTGCAGTTAAATTTTCATTTATACCATTAATTATAGGTATTCCCCCAGCAACACTGGCTTCGTATTGAAACATAACTCCCATTTCTTCAGCCTTTTCAAATACTTCATCACCTTCTGTTGCAAGTAACATTTTATTGGCAGTAACTATATGTTTTTTTGCTTCCATAGCTTTTAACATATATTCTCTAGCAGGCTCTATCCCTCCCATAACTTCAACTACAAGTTTTATAGAATCATCATTTAATATCTCTTCAAAATCAGTAGTTAAAATATTTTCTGGTACTTCAACACCCCTATTTTTACTTAAATCTCTAACTAAAATTTTAGAAATTTCAATTTCATAACCTGATCTTTTCATTATTTCTTCTTTATTTTGTTGTAGGATTGTAAATACTCCTCTACCTACATTTCCTAATCCTAGCAAGGCTATTTTTACTTTTTTCATTAAGTAATCCCCCTTTTTATATCCCCAATTTATATGTATTATAAATATTATAATATATTAATTATAATACATTTCTTAAATTTTCCATATATTATTTTTTTAAAATTAAAAAAAATAAAAGAAGCTTTAAAAAGCTTCTTTTATTTTAATTTATCTTTTTCCTGCATCAAATATTTCACCAGCAGCCTTTGGTGCTTGTGAAGATTTAGAGAATATAATTAATGCAATTAATGTCACTACATAAGGGAATACCTTTAATACTACTAATGGTATACTTGCTAACTCTGGAATTACTTGTGCAACATTTGCTAATGTTGAGGCAAATCCAAAGAAGAAAGTTGCTGCTAATATTCCTAAAGGTCTCCATTGTCCAAATATTAATGCTGCTAATGCAAGGAACCCTAATCCTGCAACACTTCCATTAAACTCTCCAGAATATGTTACTAATATTATACATCCACCTAATGCAGCTAATGCACCTGATATCATAACACCAATATATCTAGTTCTCATTACATTAATACCTGCTGCTTGAGAGGCTTGTGGGTTTTCTCCACAAGATCTTAATCTTAATCCAAATGAAGTCTTATATAATAAGAATGTACTTATTATTAATATTGCTAATACTAACCATGTTGTAGCATAAGTCTTTGTAAATAATAATGGCCCTATTATTGGAATATCCTTTAATACTGGAATACTTTTTGGTAAGAATCCTAAAGTTATTCTTATGTTACCACTACCAGTCATATTTCTTGCTAAGAATACTGTTAAAGCTCCAGCCATCATATTAATTGCTGTACCACTTATAACCTGATCTGCATTTAAGTTAATACTTGCAAATGCATGTAAAAGTGAGAATAAAGCTCCAACTATTGCAGCAACTAAAAGTCCTATCCATAATGCTCCATTAACACCTGCTGCTTGAAGTTTAGATATTGTTAATGCTCCAGCAAAAGAACCTACTATCATAAATCCATCTAAACCTATATTTACAATACCACTTCTTTCACAATAAAGCGCTCCTAAAGCAGTAATTAGCATAGGTATAGTATACGCTATTGCATAAGGAAAAATTTGTACAACTATATCCCACATTATTTTTCCACCGCCCTTTCACCAGATGTTCCTAATTTTTTATCTTCTCTTTTTTTCTTTATACTCTTAATTACTTTATCCATAACCACGCTTGTTGCAGCAAAGTAAATAATTGTAGCTATTATTGTATCTGCTAATTCTGGTGGTACCTTAACATTGGCATTCATGAATCCTTTACCAACATATAATACTCCAAAGAATAATGCTGATAATAATACTCCAAAAGGAGTGTTGTTACCTAATAAAGCTACAGCTATTCCATCGAAACCTTGGGTTGGCATTACACCAATTTGAAGTACTGCAGAATTACCCATATATTGAGCAACACCTGCTAATCCAGCCAATCCACCTGCTATCATCATAGAAATTACTATATTTCTATTTACAGGCATACCTGCATATTCAGCACCAAATCTATTATATCCAACAGCTTTTAATTCATATCCTAAAACAGTTTTATTTAAAATAAACCATATAATTAATACAGAAAATATAGCTAAGAATATTCCATAGTTTATGTACGAACCACCAAATATGTTTGATAACCAATCAGCCTTTAAAGTTGCTGAATCCGCTAATCTACGTGACTCTGTCTCTGTAGTTCCCTTTAAATATTGTGGAACCATATAATAAACTATCCAATATGCAGTCCAGTTCATCATAATAGCTGAAACAACTTCATTAACGTTAAATAATGCTTTTAAAAGCCCTGGTACAGCTGCCCAAATAGCACCTGCTAAAATACCACAAATAATCATTAATGGTACTAATATAGGAGATGGCAAGTCAACTAATAATCCTATAGCTGTTACAGTAAAACCACCTGCTAACATTTGACCTGGAGTACCTATATTAAATAATCCAGTTTTATTTGCAAAGGCAAAAGATAATCCAGTAAGAATTAATGGCGTTGCAGTTGCAATTGAGTTACCTATTCTTTGAGGATTCATTAATCCGCCTTTAAATAGATAAGTATACCCATCTATTGGATTAAATCCCATTGCTAGCATTAGTAAAAATCCAGCAAGCAATCCTAAAACTACTGCCATCATAGATTTTAATAATTGATTCTTATGCACTAAGCTTCCTCCTTCTTTACGCCGGCCATCATTAAACCAACTTCATTTTCATTTGTTTCATTAGCATTTACTATACCTATTAATTCACCGTTATTTACAACAGCTATTCTATCAGATACATTTAAAACTTCGTCTAACTCAAGAGATACTAATAAAACTGCTTTTCCTAAATCTCTTTGTTCTACTAATCTTTTATGAATATATTCTATTGATCCAACATCTAATCCTCTAGTTGGCTGAACTGCAATTAAGAAATCTGGATCTGACTCTATTTCACGTCCAATTACACCTTTTTGTTGATTACCACCTGATAATGATCTTGCTATAGATTTTCCACCTTCACCAGATCTAACATCAAATGTTTCAATAATTTTTTGTGCATATTCAGAAATTTTAGCTCTATTAAGTAAACCATTCTTAGAAAATGGCTTATTTCTATAAGCTTTAAGCACCATATTATCTTCCATTGTATAATCAAGAATTAACCCTCTTTTGTGTCTATCTTCTGGAATATGTGCCATACCATCATCTATTCTTTCACGTATTGATTCTTTAACTATATTTTTTCCCTTAAATACAATACTTCCTGATTCAATATTTCTCATACCTGTTAATGCTTCTACTAATTCAGTTTGTCCATTACCTTCAACACCGGCAATACCAACTATTTCTCCTGCTCTAATATCTAATGAAAAATTCTTTAAGCCAAGTACTTTTTTATTGTTATTAACAGATAAGTTCTCTATTTTCACGACTACATCTTTTGGTTTTGCTTCAGTTTTTTCAACTTTAAATGATACTTCTCTTCCAACCATCATTTTAGCCATATCAGCTTCTGTAGTGTCTTTTACATCAACAGTTCCTATGTACTTTCCTCTTCTAATAACTGTACATCTATTAGCTGCTTCTTTAATTTCTCTTAATTTATGAGTAATTAAAATAATAGATTTTCCTTCTTTAGTCATGTTTTTCATAATTGAAATTAATTCATCTATTTCGCTTGGAGTTAATACTGCTGTTGGCTCATCAAATATTAAAACATTAGCATTTCTATAAAGCATCTTTAATATTTCTACCCTTTGTTGCATTCCCACAGAAATATCTTCTATTTTTGCATAAGGATCAACATTTAAACCATATTGTTTAGATAAATCTTCGATTTTTTTAGCAGCTCTTTTAATGTCTACTGTCAATCCTTTTCTAGGTTCGCATCCTAAAATTATATTTTCTGTAACTGTAAAGTTATCTACTAACTTAAAGTGTTGATGAACCATACCAATCCCTAAATCATTTGCAACATTAGGATTAGATATTTTTACTTCTTTTCCTCTAACCTTTATGCAACCTCTATCTGGCTTGTACATCCCAAATAACATTCCCATTAACGTTGATTTTCCCGCACCATTTTCACCTAAAAGAGCATGAATTTCTCCTTCCTTTAGTTGCAGTGTAATATTATCATTTGCTACTATTCCAGGAAACTCTTTACGGATATTCAGCATCTCAACTACATATTCCATGGATATCCTCCTCTTAAATAATTATTTTATTGACACACATTATTATTTATGCAAATTATAAATTGATATGCTTACATAATAATTTCATAATTACGCACGAAACTTCATTCTAAGTATAATTTATATAATTCGCATTTTCAACATTTTTTTCACTCTTTTTTATAAATAGCATATCACATTAATTATTTTTGTATATTTTTATTTAAAATTACTTAATATAGTTATATTACATCAATAAATACATCATTATTTTTTGTATTATTTTGTTTATTCTACTCACATATTGCTCATTTTTTTATAATTTACAATTTATAATTTATAATTAAACAATTAATTTCTTTTTTTAATAAGGTATTCATTTGAATTAGTATATACTACTGCCCATTTCTGCTATACTTTTTACAAAAAAGGAGCTATGTAAATTACTTTAACATAGCCCCATTTTATTAAAAATCTTATAATTCAGTTTTAACTTCTATTTCTCCGTTCTTAATAGCTTCTAATACTTCATTAACTTTAGTTACTGTATCATCATTTAAGTTTGGATTTTCTGCTGGAATACCAATACCATCGTTAGATGCATCAAATGTTAATGTTTGTCCACCTGGGAACTTATCATTTAATTCAGCTTCAATCATTTGGTAAGCAGCTTCATTAATTTTCTTAATAGCTGAAGTTAATATTACTGATTTATTTCCTTCATAAATACCATCATCATATTGGTCAGAGTCAACACCTATAACCCATACTTCTTCACCATTAACAACTCTTGTCTTAGCTTCTGTTATAACTCCAGTACCAACTCCACCTGCTGCAGCAAATATTGCTTTAACACCATTATCATACATTTGAGCTGCTAATTGTTGTCCTAAAGCTGTGTCAGAGAATGATCCTGAGTAAACTATGTTTTCAGCTTTTAAACTAACATTTGTTCCATAATTTTCATTGGCATAAGCTACACCTTGTTGGAATCCATAATTGAATTTTTGAACTGCTGGTATTTCCATACCACCGATGAATCCTAGTTCACCAGTTTGTAATTCAACTGCTGCTGCAACACCTGCTGCAAATCCACCTTGTTCTTCAGCAAAGTATATAGCAACTGTATTATCTGCTACAACATAGTTATCATTTCCATCGTTTGGTTCACCATCAATTATAACAAATTTTGCATCTTCATATTGAGTTTGAGCTTTATATATAGCTGTTTCAAATTTAAAACCTGGCATTACAATAAATTTATACCCTGCATCATAAAGATTTTGTATTTCTGTTAAATAATTAGCTTCTGTTTCTCCTGCTGGTTGCATGTAGTTCTTTTCAATTCCAAGATCTTTTTCAGCTTTTTGAATTCCTTCCCATGTACCTTGGTTGAATGATTTGTCATCAATTGTTCCTGCGTCAGTAACCATCCCAACCTTTAATGTTGCTTCTCCTGATTCACCGTTGCTTCCACAACCAACTAATCCTGTTACCATTAGTGCTGAAAGTGCTAATGCTAAAAACTTCTTTTTCATAAAAAATTTCCTCCTAAAACAATTATATTTTTTATAAACTCACAATACCTTCTCTTATACAAAAAAAACGTATTAATTTCTAAAGTGAAATTAATACGTTAAAACTCCCTTATATTTCGTGTAGAGTTAGTATATATCAAGTTCACTCATAGTCGGAAATTCATGGCTTCCGGTAGAAACATCCCACCACATCTGGGATTTATATGAGTCATTCTATTGTTCGTCTTTAATTATAATTTATCTGTCCATCTTTGTCAATAAAAGTTTTATTTTACATATTATTTGCAATTAATTTGTTGACTTTTGAAATTTCCTGAACTATTTTATCGAAAACAAATCACATTATTAAGCATATTAGTTATTTATTATTTTCAAAAAAAGGCTATGTTAATCATATTAACATAGCCCTACTTTTATAAAATCTTATAATTCACTTTTAACTTCTATTTCACCATTCTTAATAGCTTCTAATACTTCATTAACTTTAGCTACTGTATCTTCACTTAAGTTCGGATTTTCTTCTGGAATACCTACGGCATTATTTTTAGCATTGAATATTAATGATTGACCACCTGGGAATTCATTATTTAATTCAGCTTCTATCATTTGATACGCTGCTTCGTTTACTTTCTTAATAGCTGAAGTTAATATTACTGATTTATTTCCTTCATAAATACCATCAGCATATTGGTCACAGTCAACACCTATAACCCATGCTTCTTCACCATTAACCGTTCTTGTTTTAGCTTCTGTTATAGCACCCATACCAGTTCCGCCAGCTGCAGCAAATATTACTTTAACACCTCTGTCATACATTTGAGCTGCTATTTGTTGACCTAAAGCTAAATCAGTAAATGAACCTGAGTAAACAATGTTTTCAGATTTTAAACTAACAGATGTTCCAAGGTTTTCATTTGCATAAGCTACACCTTGTTGGAATCCATAGTTAAATCTTTTAACTGCTGATGATTCCATACCACCTATAAATCCAAATTCACCAGTTTGTAATTCAAGTGCTGCTGCAACACCCGCTACAAATCCACCTTCTTGTTCAGCAAACTGTATTGCAACTGTATTATCTGCTACAAGGTAATTACCGTTACCATCATTTGGTTCCCCATCAATTAATACAAATTTTGCATCTTCATATTTTTCTTGGGCCTTATATATAGCTGTTTCAAGTTTAAATCCTGGCCCTACTATAAATTTATATCCTGAATCATAAAGATTTTGAATTTCTGTTAAATAATCAGCTTCTGTTTCTCCAGAAGGCTTTAAGTAGTTCTTTTCAATTCCAAGGTTCTCTTCTGCTTCTATTATTCCTTCCCAAGTACCTTGGTTAAATGACTTATCATCAATTGTTCCTGAGTCAGTAACCATACCAACTTTTAATGTTCCTTCTCCTGAATTTGACGAATCGTTACTGCTATTTCCACAAGCAACTAATCCTGTTGTCATTAGCGCTGAAAGCACTAATGCAATAACTTTTTTCTTCATTTGTACATTCCTCCTAAATACTATTTAACAAACTCACCTAACCACAATAAAAAAGGCATATTAATTTCCAAAGTGAAAATAATATGCCTCAATTCTATTATTGTTCGTATAGAATCATGTATATCAATCTCACCCATAGTCGGAAATTCACGGCTTCCGGTAGAAACACCCCACCATATCCGGGGCCTATATGAGTTGTCTTATCGTCCGTGTCCATATTATATTTAATATTTTTTTTATTGTCAATATTATTTTTATATATATCATATTTTTTATAATAATCTTAAGTAAAAAAATGACTATGTTAATATCATTAACATAGTCCTAAATTTATATTAATATTATAGTTCAGTTTTAACTTCTATTTCATCTGCCTTCATAGAATTTATAACTTCATTAACTTTTGTGATTGTATCTTCACTTAAGTTTGGATTTTCGCTTGGAATACCCACTGCATCCTTCTTAATATCAAATCTTAATACTTGTCCACCTTTTAAGTTACCATTTATTTCATCTTCTATTATTTGATAAGCAGTTTCATCAATCTTTTTAATAGCTGAAGTTAATACTACTGATTTATTTCCTTCATATATTCCATCATCATATTGGTCAGAGTCAACACCTATAACCCATGCCTCTTCGCCATTAACAACTCTTGATTTAGCTTCTGTAATAACACCTATATTAACACCTGCAGCAGCAGTAAATATTGCCTTAACTCCTCTATCGTACATTTTAGCTGCTAACTGTTGACCTAGAGCAGTATCATCAAATGAACCTGAGTAAACTATATTTTCAGCTTTTAAAGTAACATTTGTTCCATAGTGTTCATTAGCATAAGCTACACCTTGTTGGAATCCATAATTAAACTTTTTAACTGATGGTATTTCCATTCCACCCATAAATCCAAAATCACCACTTTGTAATTGAACTGCAGATGCAACACCTGCTATAAATCCACTTTGTTCCTCAGCAAAGTATATAGCAACTGTATTATCAGCTATAGAATAATTGCCGTTACCATCATTAGGTTCCCCATCAATTAATACAAATTTTGTATCTTTGTATTGATCTTGTGCCTTGTATATAGCTGTTTCAAATTTATAACCTGGTGTTAATATAAACTTGTAACCTGAATCATAAAGATTTTGTATTTCTGTTAAATAGTTAGCTTCTGTTTCCCCTGCTGGTTGCATGTAGTTAGTTTCAAGTCCAAACTCTTTTTCAGCTTCTTTAATTCCTTCCCATGTACCTTGGTTAAATGACTTATCATCAATCGTTCCTGAGTTTGTAATCATTCCAACTTTTAATGTACCTTCTCCTGATGTTGATGAATTATTATCACTTCCACAACCAACTAATCCTGTTACCATTAGAGCTGAAAGTACTAATGCAACTATTTTCTTCTTCATAAGTAGACTCCTCCTAAATATTATGGTTTTGATACGCTTATAATATTTACCCTACTTTTAAAAGATACATGAATTACTATAGTGAATTTAATACACCATAACTCATATATAGTTCGTATAGAGTTAATATATATTAAGCCCACTCATAGCTGAAAATTTAAGGTTTTTCGTAGAAACATCTCACCATATTTGAGATTTATATGAGTCCTTTAATTATCTTCGTATCATTATAATTTATCTGTTTTTTTTGTCAATATATGATTTATTTTGTGTAATATTTTTTTATTTCTCTTTTTAAATTTATGTTTTTTAATTAATTTAATAATAAAAAAAGAAGATTAAAGCTTATTAATCTCTAATCTTCTTTTATCATATTATAACTTTAAAAGTATAATTTACTTATATTAAATTAATATATTAACATTATACTCTCTTAACCAATTATCAACTTGTATTAAATATGCAATCATTTGTGGTCCTGTCATAAGTTGTCCAAACCAAGGTGTCTTATATGCGTCTCCCTTTGTGTCCACTATTTCTTGAACCTTATCTTTGTTTATTATTTCAAGTATAGGTGAAGTTTTATCATCTAATATCTTATTCATCATACTACAAACAATATTTGTATATATAGGATTATGAGTCTTTGGATATGGACTCTTCTTTCTATATACTATCTCATCTGGAAGTATTCCTACTAAAGCTCTCCTTAATAGACCTTTTTCTCTTCCATCTAAAAGTTTTACGTCCACAGGTAAATTGAAAGCATAATCCACAATTCTATAATCTGCAAAAGGTACTCTAACTTCTAAACTATTATACATACTTACTCTATCTTTTCTGTTTAACAAATTAACCATAAACCATTTTAAATTTAGATAAAATAACTCTCTCATTCTATAAGTTTTTTTATCCTCATTATCTAAATGTGGTACTTGTTTTAAAGTTTTCAAGTATTCTTCATTAGTAAGCTCTTGAATCTTTATATTTTTCAAATTATCATTTAGAATTGTCTTTCTTTCACCAACAGACCTTGACCATGGGAAAGTATTAGCATTTATCATTTCCTCATGAGTAAACCATGGGTAACCAGCAAATAATTCATCTGCACATTCTCCTGATAATCCAACAACAAAGTCTTTCCTAATTTCCTTACAGAATAACAATAGTGATGAGTCTACATCTGCCATACCTGGCAAATCTCTACTGAATGTAGCTTCTCTCAATGCATGAGCTAAATCCTCTTGCTTTAATAAAACAGTTCTATGATCACTATCTATAAATTTAGCCATTCTTTCTGCAAAATATTGGTCTGAAGTAGGTTGAAATAATGATGCTTTAAAATACTTATCATTACCTTCATAGTCTATTGAATAAGTTGTTAGTTTTTTTCCTTTTTCTTTAAAGTCATCAGCTGCTATAGCTGATATTGCTGATGAATCTAGTCCTCCTGATAAAAAAGTACATACCGGAACATCTCCTACCAATTGTCTTCTTATAGCATCAATTAATAGTTGTCTAACATGACTTATTGATTCATCAGTTGTCTCATTTAATTCTCTAGCTTCAACTTTCCAATATTCCCATATCTTCATATTATCCTTTGTTACTAACATACAATTTGCTGGTGCTATTTCATTTATTCCCTTATATACTGCACTTCCTGGAGATACTGCTGGTCCTAATGCAAAAAGCTCTGTTAATCCATCTCTATCAATTTCTGCTTTTACTTCAGGATGTGCAAGTATTGTCTTAATTTCTGATCCAAAAATTAGTGTACTACCTTTTTTAGAATAAAATAATGGCTTAACCCCCATAGGATCTCTAGCTAAAAATACTTGTTGCTTATCTTCATCATATATGGCAAATGCAAATATTCCATTTAACTTTTTAATAGCATCTATTCCCCAAGCAATATATGATGTTAATAGTACCTCTGTATCTGAGTAAGAATCAAAAGTAAAATTTTCTTCTAATAACTCTTTTCTTAAGTCTTCTGTATTATAAAGTTCTCCATTATATACTATAACGTATTTTTTCCCACCTACAATTTTAATCATTGGTTGTTTACCTCCCTCAGGATCAACAACTATCAATCTTCTGTGTCCTAATAATACGTTGTTAGAGTCATATAGTCCTTCACTATCTGGTCCTCTTCTCTCTAATGTCTTTACCATCTTACAAAGTATATCTCTTTTTCCTTTTAAAATTCTATCAAAGTCTACCATTCCAGCTATTCCACACATAATTTCACCTTCTCATTAAATTCATATTATAGAATATGACGAACATTGTCTTTAAGTGAAAATTTAGTTAATACGCAACAAAAGAGAGACAGCGAATGCGTCTCTCTTTTGCTTGCTAAATGTGTTATATCATTAATTTGGGATTTAACTAATTCATTTCTTTTTCTTTTTTTATTGAGATAGCTAATGTAGTTATTAAACCACCCCATAATACTATTGCACCAATTGCAAAATAAGTTAATGCTGTTGCCGTCATATTAAACTACCTCCTATTCAAATTCCTCAAAATTTTCTATTTTCTTATTTTTCCATGGTCTTCTTGAGAATAATAGAGCTACTATTATTCCTAGTGCAATAACAGACCATCCATAGGCAAATAACTCTAGTAAGTTATATCCACCATAAGGTGTTTTAATTTCTGTTACAAAATTGCTAACTAACATTATTGCTAACATTGTTGGTGTTATAAACTTAATAGTGAAATCCCACCATCTTCCTATCCTAAAGTATGAAGTTTTATTTGTATGATTTCTAATCGTTTCAGGTTTAATTATCCATCCTATAACAATAGCTTCTAATAATCCTACAACGACGATTCCATAACAGTTAATGAAATTATCCATTATATCTAATATATATAATCCTGCTCCTGATGCAAATGTTGCACTCATAATAACACCTAGTAAAGCTATACCAGAAACAACTTTCTTACGTTCCCAACTTGTTTTATCAATTATAGCTGATGATACAGCTTCAACTAAAGATACACAAGATGTTAATCCTGCGAAAACTAAACAAGCAAAGAATAAACATCCAAGTATAGTTCCCCATGTTCCCATAACTGAAAATACTTTAGGGAACACTATAAATGCTAACCCAATACCACTTGAAACAACTTCATCAATTCCAACACCTTGGCTTGTTGCCATAAACCCTAAAATTGCAAATACCCCAATTGCACATAAGAATTCAAATCCACAGTTTGCAAATCCAGTCATAAATGCACTATTATTTATATCTGTCTTTTTAGGTAAATAGCTTGAATAAGTCATCATTATTCCCATAGCTAAACTTAATGAATAGAATACTTGTCCATATGCTGCTATCCAAACCTTTGGTTCCATTACCTTGCTCCAATCAGGAGTGAATAATTTATTTAATCCTAAAGTAGCCCCCTCTAAAGTTACACCTCTTATAACGATTATTACCATTATTCCAACTAATGTAGGTAATAAAACTTTATTTAATTTCTCTATACCACCTTTTACACCTCTATAACATATAAACCAACTAATTCCCCAAACCAATACTATTCCAATTAATACAGGCCAAATAACTGTTCCAAATTGGAATGGTGATTCTGTAAGCTTTAAAAAGTCATTATAGAAAAATGAATTTGGATCACTACCCCAACCTTTTGAAAAGCTTAGTGTAAAATACTTCATAGCCCAACTTAAAATCATTGAATAATATCCTAATATAAAGAATGCAGTAATACTTGGCCACCATCCAAGCCACTCCCATTTTTTATTTCCTCTTGCCATAGCTAATGGAGTAGACCCTTTAAATTTATGTCCCATTCCATATTCTAAAATCAATAACGGTATACCAGCTGTAAATATAGCAAAAAAGTATGGAACTAAAAATGCTCCTCCTCCATTTTCATAAACTAGGTATGGAAATCTCCATATGTTACCTAAACCAACTGCCGATCCTACTGCCGCTAATATAAAACCAAGTTTTGTCCCCCACTGGTCTCTTTTATTCTCCATTGTTATTCCCCCTTTTTGTCATCTTTAATATGTGCTTCAACTAACCTTGTCTTTATAATATATTACTCTATTATTTTTTTCAAGCTTTTTATAAAAAACTATCAATTCAAACTTGTATTTTCTTATTGATTTATTAATAATTTTGTAATTTTATTTATATTTTTATTTTTTCCGCATATAAAACTATTGATATATCTTACTTTAATTGAATTTACAATTTGTTAATTTATTAGGTAAATTCTTCATTTTTTCTTCTTTAAAACGCTTTCATTTCTTTTCTTTAGATATATCTATAATTTTTTTTATTAATAAAATAATAAAACAGAAAATATTTTATTATTTTATTAATAATATAACACTTCCTGTTTTAATTTATTATTTAGTTTTAAATCTATTTGCTAAGAATTCAGCAACTCCATCTTCTTCACAACTACCTATTACCTCAGTAGCTATTTTTTTAATCTCTTCAGCTGCATTTGCAGTAGCATATGCTTCATCAGCTAATTCAAACATAGGTATATCATTTAAATTATCCCCAAAACAAATAACTTTACTATAATCTATATATTTTGATAAATATTTTATACCATTAGCTTTAGAGGCCTCACTACTATATGCTTCTAAAAAGTAACAATCTTCATATACATCTTTATAATAGTTAACTGTTATTCCTTCAATAGCACTAATTTCTTCGGCAATTGATTTTATTTTTTCATAATCATCAAAAGCTACAAAATTAATTATGTTAGAATATATTATTGATTCCTTATAATTTTCAATCTTTACAAAAGTTTTTAACTTTTTATCAGTTCTTTCTTTATAAAAATTATATTCATAAACATTTTCAAATTCTTTATGATATACCCATAAATGATTATCTTTAACACCATATACTAATGGATTTTTATTATATGATTTAAAAATATCTAACACTTTATTGGCTGATTCTTTCTCTATTCCTTTAATATCTATATACTTTAATTCTTTTGTATCATATATTAATACTCCATTCATTAAAGCAACTGGCAATTTTAAATTTAAATCTTGCAATATTTCAACTGCTGTTGCTGGAGTTCTAGCCGTAGCTACAGTAAAATTAACACCTTTATCAATTAATTTATTTAAAATTTCTACAGATTTTTTAGGAACCTCTCTCTTACTATTAATTAATGTTCCATCTAAATCAGTTACAAACAATTCCATATTTTCACTCTCCTCTTTTGTACTTCTTTAATATAGGGTTATTTAGTTTACCACATAAACATAATTTATGCCACATAAAAATTTAAAGAGTTATATTAATCTGATTTCTATGTATATAATTACTATATCCATAAATCAAACTAACATAACTCATTAGTCAATATGAAAATATCAACATTAAACTATGCTATATTAAAATCTACATATTCATTTAATATATAACCTATTGTATCATTATATTGTATTTTACTCCACTCACCATTATCTTCTATTACAGAAACTTTTTCTCCCATAGCAATTGTCCCCATAACATTTGCTTCATAATTGGATTCATCTCTTACTTTTAGTGATAACGTAACAGCTGTTCCTTCTCTTAAAACTGTATTTTCTGCAATACTTCTTGTGTTTACTAGAATATAATCTTTTGATACATATCCATAACCACTTCCGTATTTTATTTTATACCAACTTCCGCTTGTTTCTACTATTTCTACTTGTACCCCATTACTTAATGAACCTATTACAGAATAGCTTGTTCCTGCTCCACTTCTTACATTTAGTGCACCATTTACTTTTATTGTTCCAGTTTGTGTTGTTGTAGCACTAGTATTGTTGTTACTACTGCTATCACTATTGCTAGTTGATGATACTGTTACATAATCCTTACTTACGTAACCATATCCACTTCCGTATTTTATCTTGTACCAGCTTCCGCTTGTTTCTACTATTTCTACTTTTGCTCCGTTACTTAATGAACCTATTACAGAATAGCTTGTTCCTGCTCCACTTCTTACATTTAATGCACCATTTACTTTTATCGTTCCAGTTTGCGTTGTTGTAGCATTACTATTTCCACTATTATTACTATTATTACTTCCACTATTATTTAATATAACATTTGTCGCTAAGTAATCCATTATTCCACTAACAATACCCTCTGCAACTTTATCTTGATAACTGCTAGAACTTAAATTCTTAGCTTCAGTAGGATTTGATATAAATCCACACTCAACTAAGTTAGAAGGCATACTTGCAGTTTGAATTACTGAATAATTAGCAGTCTTAACCCCTCTATTAGTAGCATTAGTAGATTGTATTAAATCATTTTGTATTTCAACTGCTAATTCTTTACTATCTTGTCTTGATGAGTGATAGTAAGTTTCTATTCCATTAGCGCTAGAACTTGTTGCAGAATTTTGATGTATAGAAACAAATATATCAGATCCCCAATTATTTGCCATTGTAGTTCGCTCAGTTAATGACAAATATGTATCATCATATCTACTCATTTTTACTTGTACACCTTTTGCTTTTAACTTAGCCTCTATTTTTTGTGCTATTTGCAGATTTATTTCATCTTCAAATACTCCATTTTGTACTGCACCATTATCGTATCCCCCATGCCCTGGGTCTATAAATACTTTATAATAGTCTCTATCAACATTTTTAGTTATACTTCTTGAATAACTAGCCGTTGATACTCCCTGCTCTGTTATGCATACTTCTAAGATATATACTGTATCAGCTGTTTGTTGAGATACAAAGGTACTACCAACAGCTTTTCCTACTAATTCTCCGTCAACTATTTCTGCTACATTTTCATTATAAATAGTCCACCCTTCATTTATAGGTAAGTTTATAGCTTCACCGACAGTTAAAACTAATCCATCCTCTAATACGATTTCTTCATCTTTATATTTTTCTAATAATTTAATCAAGTCACTTTCTGATACATTATAAATTTCCTCTGCTTGTACTATGCTAGAAGGAGTTATTAACATTCCTGAAAGTATCAATAGACTTAATATCTTTAACTTATTAATATTAACCACCTTGCTTTCTATTTACGTATAAGTGAGATTTCAAATTTTAATTTTCTCAATATAACTTGAGTTAAACTCAAAATTTAACCAGTTTAAGTATATATACTATATTTATTATCTATTTCAAAATAAACTTTCTATATTACATTATACATAATTTTACGGCAAAATGAATCAAATTTTAACGAAAATTTGGTATAATTTAAATTAAAAACATTATATTTCCACTTTTGATATAAATATGGGAATATAAAGAAATAAAATCACAATATATTCATTTATATTGTGATTTTATTTCTATACTATTTAATTTTTTTCCAAGCAATCATTACAAATTCTTTACCTGTTTCAGATTTAACTAAATCTTCAGCTTTTTTTATAGCTTCTATTTCTTCTTTATTTACTTCTGCAACTTTATAATCCATAGCTTCAGCTCCTTTAAATGATATATTATAGTTTTTGAAACTTTAACTATATGTATTCATTTAAATCAATTACTATATTTTCTAATTTTTTATTACTTTAATTAAATCTCCTTCTAATCCTATTACTGTTTTATTATGTCTAATATATCCACTTATAATGTCAATTGCATCTTTTGATATTACTTCACCTGCACAAATTAATGGAATTCCAGGTGGATAAGGAATTAATGCTTCCTTTGAAACTCTACCTACACTTTCATAAATATCTACATACTCGAATTTCATATTAAATGCCTCATACGGTTCTAATGCTTTCTTAGGAATTACACTATAATAATTTTGATATTGCATATCTACTATTGATGATAAATCTAATTTTTCAAGTGAATCATATACTTTTTCAAAATCTTTTTCTACATTAAATGGTGATAAAATTAAAACTACTCCACCTGCAAAACTCATTTCACATTGTATATTCATATTTCTTAAATAATCTAATAACTTATGTCCACTATAACCTTTTGATAATATCAATATATATCTACTTGAATCTAGATTATATCCTTTAGGTAAGTCTCTCTCATTTAAAACACTTACTTTATTTAGCTTATTGATTTTAATACTCCATTTATTGGCTAAATCTATTAATTTATCATAATCTTCTTTTCCGTAATTATCTAAATAATATCTTGAATAATCTAATGATGACATTATTAAATATGATGGTGATGTAGTCATAAATGCTTTTAAATAAAAATCAACATTATTATCATTATTAACTAAAAGATATGATCCCTGCGTTAAACTTGGTAATGTTTTATGTGCACTTAAAACTATATAATCTGCATATTTAACTATAGATTTAGGTAATTTTTCAGTTATTCCATAATGTGCTCCATGGGCTCCATCTATAATTATTTTCAATCCTTTTTTCTTTAATTCTATTAAAGTATCAAATATATCATAACCAATTCCAAAATAATTTGGATAAGTTAATATTATTCCCTTTGCATCTTTACATTCATCTAATGCCTTATATATTTCCTTTTCTGTAGGTGGTAGGAATATCCCCTTATCTTCATGAATTACAGGTTCAATATACTTAACTTTTAGTTTTCTTAAAATAAGTCCATTATAAACTGATTTGTGGCAATTTCTCTCTACTAAAACTTCATCACCTTCATTAAAAGCATCAAAAATAGAAGCTAAATTTCCAGCAGTACTACCATTAACAACAAAATATGCTTTTTTAACATTATAAGTTTTTGCTAATAATTCTTGAGCTTCTTTTATTACACCTTCTGGACAGTGAAGATTATCTAATGGATCAACTTCTGTAATATCTAAGAACCCCATATTATTTACAAATTCTTTTCCTATATCGTCTCTTAAAAAGCCAATCCCACTTTTATTTCCTGGCATTGAAAGAATAAGGTTATTTTCTTTTCTATATTTTAAAACTTCATCTAGTAACGGTATTCTTTTACTCATCTCTTCCTCTTCTTAACAAATTGATTTAATCTTTATGAAAATCAACTTAACTATTTATTACTTATCACTTGAACTGTCATATTTTTCAACACTTTATTAGCTGTATCAATAATATAATCTACAGGTATTTTATCTAAATTTTCAGTTTCATCAATATATAACATTCCATCTCCAAACATAGTATCATATGTAGATATTCCCATTGCTAATCTTACGCTTTGCTCATTTGCAAATAATCTTTTCAACCTAAAACTCTTTATTAAATCTTCAATATCATTCTTTTGTAATATAGATCTATATCCATTAATATTTTTTATCAATTCTTTAACTATCTCTATAGACTTTTCTACATTTTCATGTGCAGTACTATAAGTAATTTTATAAACTTTTATATGCTCTTCATTAGCTACTCTTGTTAATACATCATAAACTAAAGCATTTTTTGTTCTTAATGTATCAAATAGAACAGAATTTACTCCTTCTCCAAAATATTGATTAAAAATTCTTAATGCTTTTATTTCCCACTGATTTAACTCATCAATAGGGAATATAATTTGAACTTTAGCACTATTAATATCTTCTTTATTATCTATAAATACTCCACTCTTAGGAATAGTAATGACTTTTTCCGTTTCAGGTAGTTTCTCACTTCTCCAATCTATAAAACACTCTTCTACCATATCTCTTACTTCTTCAAACTCTAAATCTGAAATAATAGTAATAGTTGCATTATTGGCACAATAATAGTTATTAAAAAAGTCTATTGCATCATCTATTGTCATACTATTTAATGATTCCTCAGTACCTATAATAGGATACTTAATTCTTCTATTTTCCATACAATTATAATAAAGTTTATCTTCCGTATATTGCTCTAAGTCCTCATCCCATTCCTTAAGTTCCTGCTTTATTACTTCCATTTCTTCCTTAAAGCCATCTTCAGTAAATACTGGTGCTAAAAGAATATCTGAAAATAAATCTAATCCCTTTTTTAAATCATCACTTAATAAAGTGCCATAGAATACAACATAAGGATAATTTGTCATGGCATTTTGAAAACCAAATATACTACTTAATTCTGTGTTTATTTCCTTTTCACTTCTTGTCTCTGTTCCTTTATATACCATATGTTCGGTTACATGTGCCACTCCTAATATTTCCCCATCACGAGCTGCTCCTGCATCTAATGATATACATATTGAACTTAATTCACTATTACTCTTTTTATAAATAAATTTTAATCCATTATCAAAAATAAAATCCTTCATTTATGTATCACCTCTTTTTTTATTATATCATTTTTTTATTTCTTATTATTCTTGCTCGCTCTTTAATATTATGCTTTTCTATCTAATACAAAGTTATGATATCCTTTATCTTTATATAGTATCCTGTTATATAAAAATGTTGTTAACAACACTTTTATATAACATTAATCAATATAATTAAATATTTATTATTATCTTACACTATTTAAATAGCCAGTCCAGCAATTATATAATTAAAATTATTTTCCTTAAAGTTACTTATTTAAAATTTTGTAAAACAAAAACAAGCCATTATCAGAACTGATAATCGCCTCATAACACTTATAGATTTATAAAAATCTTAATCACTCTTATACAATTATATAGGTGTTGATTTTGCTTTTATTTTATCCCAAGATATATATGTGTTTATTTCTGCTTTGACATTAACTTTAAAATTTATTTTTTCCAGAACTGGTTTATCTTTTTTATAGACTATACTATTTTTATATTCAAAAGCTCTCCAGATTAAGTAATGCTCTAAATATTTGCTAGCTACTCCATTAAATTTACTAAGCCATGTCTTGATTTTATTTGAATATGCTATATCTATATTCGAAATTTTATTATCTTTTAATTTAACCTTATTAATTTCATTAAATCCTTTTGCAAAAACTTTTAATCTACCATCTAAATGACCTACGACATAAGCTTTTCTATCTAACCTTGGAATAATATTATCTCTTATATCAAAAAGTCCAATAAAATTTCTAGCTGCAAAAATTGGAATAATATCTATATTATCATTAATAGCATTAACAATTATAATGCTATCTCTTTTTTCTTCATGATATCTCCTATCCCCTTTAAAATTTTCATTCAAAACTAGTTTTGTTAATTCAACATATGAGTCTATCTTTTCAATATAATTTTTTTCAACTAAATCATGTAAAAACCTATGTCTCCAGAAAAATGCTGTTACTAAAGATATATTCATCCTAAGAGCGCACTCCCTTAAAGATAGACCATCAATAAAAACTTCAAAATATTTTTCCCACATCTCTTTAAATTTTTTAGAATATCTAAAGGGATTATTTATATCATTATTAAATGTTTTTCCACAGTCCTTATTCTTGCATTTATATCTTTGAATACCCTTATAATAACCATATTTAATAACTTTCTCTCCCTCACAATATGGACATAAATTTTTATTGTCTTTATCACACTTTTGACAACTACTATTTGATTTTCTGTATTTTTTTATATCTTCATTATTAGATTGCTTATTCATTAAAATTCTATAGATATTAATCACAATTACATCACCTATTGTAATTTTTACCTCATATCCATAGCAATAAACTATTGTATATACTTTTTGTAACTTATTCTAAAAGCTTAGTTTATAATTCTCAAATTTATATTTAAAATCCTATCTTATATTAAAAACTACTGATAATAAAAAATAACAAGAACTAAGATATACTCTTGTTCTTGCTATTTGTTTCTATTTATTCAGCTTTAAGTGCTATTGCACATTCAATTCTCTTCTTTTGCATTTTACATCCTATTTCATAAGGAATATTCATATCTCCATTAAATGCAAAGTTATTTGCTTGACATCCCCCACTACAGTAGAATCTTGCCCAACATTCTCTACATTTTGGCTTGTTGTAGATGTGAGCCTTCTTAAATTTCTTACCTAATTCAGCATCATATGTATCATCATAAATGCTTCCTAGCTTAAATTCTTCCTTACCTACAAATTGGTGACATGGGTAAACTTCTCCTTGTGGAGTTATTGCAACATACTCAAATCCTGCACCACATCCTGAAATTCTCTTGTAAACACATGGTCCACCATTTAAATCAATGTTAAAGTGATAGAAGTTGAATTCATCGCCTTCTTTCTTTCTTCTAGCCATTTCATTATATAGCTTATCATAGTTTTCAAATATTTCTGGTAAGTGTTCTTCCTTAAGTTCTAAGAAATGTCCTTTTTCTAAAACTACTGGTTCAATTGAAATTTCTCTAAATCCTTCATTTACCATAGCTTTAACATCTTCATAGAAGTCAGTATTAGCTCCTGTAAATGTTCCTCTTACATAGTAATGCTTAGATTTATCTCTCTTTTCAATCATTCTCTTAATGTTTGGAAGTATATCATCATAAGAACCACTTCCATCTACTTTAATTCTTACATTATCATTAACTTCTTTTCTACCATCTAATGAAAGGATTATATTCCCCATTTCTTTATCCATGAAGTCCATCATGTCTTCATTTAAAAGAGTTGCATTAGTAGTCATAGTAAATCTAATATTCTTTTTCCAAGCTTTTTCATTTTCTCTTGCATAAGCTATTATTTCTTTAATTGTGTCCATGATCATTGTTGGTTCTCCACCAAATAAATCAATTTCAATATTTCTTCTTGGACCACTTCTCTTAACTACATAATCTATTGCTTTTTTAGCAGTTTCAACAGACATTACACCTTTATGTCCATTGTATTCACCTTCATCTGCAAAACAATATTTACATCTTAAATTACATCCATGAATTATATTTAAACATACTGCCTTAATATAATCTCTGTCATCCATTGATGAATGTGCTATATCTTCGTATTGATCTCTTGAATATAATATATCTTCATCAATAAGTTCTAATATTTCTTCATAAGCTTCTGATATAGTTTCTTCACCATATTTAGCTCCGAATTCTTTTATAAGTTCTTCTTTATCTCTTAGTTTATTATCATCTACTAAATCATAAACTAATTCATCTACAATATGTACAGCGCCTGTATTAACGTCTAAAACAAAGAAATTATCTCCCTGTTTAAATTTGTGTATTAAAGCCATTTCACTTTCCTCCTAGTAATATTTTTCCCCTATATCTTGAAACAATATCTTATTTAATCCTAATGTCAATTTGATAAATCAACTTCTACTAAATATAAAGTTAAGCAGCAACTTTTTTCAAGTTACTGCTTGTCTTTAATTAGTTTTCACACTCTAAGTTAGCAACTGTGCAAGAAGTTTTGCAAGCTGATTGGCATGAGTTTGCACATTCCTTACATCCTGGTTTGCATAAGCTATTTTTGATGTTTGTTTTGTTGATTGTTTTTATGTGTTTCATGTCGAATCCTCCCTATTTCAAATATAACATTGGTAATTATAGCACAGTTTATCATGGTAATAAAGTATTTATTTTGTAATACTGTGTTGCGTTACCTTTACAATAAAATATATATTAAAAAAGCATTTATATTATTACTTGTTATTAAATTTTATCTTAAAAAAATAAAACAGCATCTACTATTAATGTAAATGCTGTTTCTTTTATAAAGAAGTTTCTTTTTTTATTTCTTCTATCATATCGTCTTCTGATAAGGTTTTATCATCATATGAACTATAAATATCATTTAAATGTACTGTATAGTATACATTCTTACTCTTCTTTTCTTTTTTATTATTTTTATCTTCTTCACTAACATTCTTAGTTTTTTTATCTATATTATTTTTCACTAAAACACCTGCTGCCACTGATGCTACAACTGCTGATAATGCGCCGAAAATTAATTTTTTATTATTTTTTAGATTCATACTCTTCACCTCACTATTATAAAAATTATATACAGATTAATTACTTTAGTCAATTTACAAAACAACCAAATTCTTATTATATACTCCAAATTTTAAACTTATAAATTTTTTAATTAAAGTTATCTCTTATTATTAATATTATTCTCACTAATAATACTACTTATTAGTTTGAGTAAACGTCTCTCTTTCTATATCTATACTATCCTTTATATTGTTAAAATCATTTTTATTATTAGATTTAACTATATCTTCAACATTTACAATAGAAGTATTACTACTTTCACTTTCTATAAAAACATCATCATCTATTATACTATCTTTAAATTTATTCATAATTTTCTCCTTACTCTCCTAACTTATTATTTATTAAATTAATAATTCCCTCAATATTTTCATTTACATCTATATCGCCATACCAATTTTCTAAATCTACATTTTTATTGTCTCCAAAATATTTTGCCTTAAGTATTATTTCTGGCCTATATTCAAAATGTAGAATGTCAAAATGAGCCCACTTTCCTCCCCAAACAAATCCATGATTCTCAAAGGCATCAACAATTGCCTGTGGATAAGAAGCTATTCTTTTACTTCCTTCCTCTTTAGATACCCACTTCCAATAATCTGAATCACTCCTATTTAAATCAATTGAAATTCCATATGCATGCGCACTTAAAAGTCCAGTATCTTGTATATGTCTATAATTATATCCACCACTTAATGGAGCTACATAAGATTCATCTTGTGATCCTCTTTGAAGGGTATTTGAAATATCATTTAATGCAGCTTTCAGCTCTTCACTAGCTTTATTAACAGTACTGAACATTACTGTTCCATAATAAGTTGATATTAACTTTAAATTTTTCTCAATTTCACTTTTACTTTCTCCATACATGGCTCCTAAAAATTTATAACTTCTTATTCTACCTGGATCATAATTATCATCCATTACTTTATCAATCATATTTAATGGATAAATATCACTTAATGTATCTTCTAAATCAGCATTAAAAAACTTTTGATCATAAGTTTTTTCTTTTTTATCATCGTATAATATTTTCTTACCATTTTTCATTACGATATAAATAGAACCATTAGAATCTTTTTCTATATCTATTATTTGCTCAGGATAAGCTAACATAAGAACTAATAAATCTTGTTTTACATGAGTAATATCCTTACTCTCTTCTATAGTAATTCCATAAACCTTATATGGTATAACTAATAGCATCATTACAAAACATATTATTTTGATTCCATTTTTCATCTACCTCACCTCTTATAGATACAATTTTGTTTCGATTCTTCTATCATATTCTGACCAATTTCCTGCCTCCGTTTTTTCTTTTATTTGAGATATTTTATTCATAGTTGCATCTATAGAATCTGCAGAGTTAAGAATAAATGATTCCTCCATTCTCATTTCTCTTGGTGAACCATATTCAAGCTTTCCATGATGTTGTACTATACAGCCCTTCATTCTAATCATAAAATCATCTGAATAAAATCCTGGATTATCATTAAATGCTTTATCAAGCATTTCTGTCCCAATTACTATATGACCTTCCATTTCTCCTCTAAGTGTATATTTAAAAGGCCCATCATAATATAACTCATATATTTTCCCTATATCATGAAGCTTTGCTGCAAGAATTGCAATCTCTTTATTTCTACAATCATACCTTTCACAAAGCATAATAGTTAAATACATAACCCCTAATGTATGCTCTGCTAATCCTCCTATATAATTATGATGCATAGAAACTCCTCCAATTGCTCTTTTAAACTTCTCCACAAAATCTTCATCTTTAAAAAAGTAATCATTTAAAGCTTTTCCTTCTCTAGATATTATATATTCTTCTGTATATAATTCTATTTCAGCCATAATGTCTTCTATATCTCTTTTAACTGTAGGTAGATAATCTATAGAATTATATTCATCTATAAATTCATATTTTTTAACTTCTAGATTAACATCCTTTTTACCCTCTATTTCAATAACCTTGCCCTCAACAATATCTCCTGCTTTATTTTGTATAGTTGCTTTTATTTCTCCAGTTTTATCAGCTAAAATACATACTACCTTAGTAGTATCTCTAAAAATCACTCTCATAACCATTAATGATGTTTTTATTTCACTTCCATTTTTAACATTTGCTAAAAATACATCTTTCTTCATTATCTATTTCCTCCAAAGACCACAAATATTATAATTTAGTTTAACCTAAAGAATATTAAAATATTTTAATAATTACTTTCACTTTATAAAAAAACTTTCCTTAAATATATACTGTAATAAATCTAAAAACATCCTTATTTGATTATTTAATAATACTAACTTCAACTAAAGAAATAACAATAAAATTTATTTATAAAATAACAAGGAGTATTTAAAGTTTAAATACCTTTTAAACTTTAAATACTCCTTTAAATTAATATCTAATTACTATTAAACTTATTCTCCAATTCCACTCTTTTCAAAACTTTCTGTGAAACCATGTGTTAATTTATTTATTGGCTTCTTAAGGAATAATGAAATAAGTATAAATATTACTCCATATATTGAAAGTACTATTATATCCTTAATTAATACGCTTTGAACAACACCACCAATTGCTTCCCTTGCAAAGGAAATAGCATAAGTAAATGGTAAAAACGGATTAATTACTTGGAAGAATTTAGGTGTTAACTGAATAGGGAATGTTCCTCCAGAACCACCAATTTGAATTACTAACAATACAATTCCTAAAACTTTACCTATATTTCCAAAAACAGAACATAGAGAATATAAAATTAATGTAAATATGATACTTGTAAATACACTACCTAATACAAACAATAATGGATTTACACAATATATCTTTAATATATATAAATCTCCTAGAGCAACTATTATAGCTTGAATTATAGCTATACTCATAAATAACAACATTTTTCCAAAATATTGTGATGTAGCTGAATATTCACCTTTAGCTTCTACTCTTAACATTGAAGACAATAATAATAATCCTACCCATAATGATAATACTGTATAGAATGGTGTCATTCCTGTACCATAGTTACCCATTGGGAATAACCTATTCTCTGTTATGTTTACTGGGTCAGCTAAGAAATCACTTCTTGTTTGAACATCAGTCTTTAATAAATCAACGATTTCTTGTAAATCTTCACTATTATTAATACTTCCAATCTTATTAACTAACTCATTAACCATATTTTCAGCTTCTGGAAGTTTTTCTTTAACAAATTGAATTCCTTCAATGCCCTTATCTGCACCTTCATAAACAGTATTTAATAAGTTAGAAACTTGTGGTAACTTTTCGCCTGCTGCACTTAATACAGATGCTGCATTATCAGCTGTTGTATATGCCTGATCAAAAATACCATTTATCTTTGCTGCTATATTAGAATCAAAGTTGTTATATAAATCTCCTGATATACTGCTAATATCATTTGCAAATGATAAAACATTATTTAATAAAGTTAAATCTGGTTTTTGGCCATTAGCTAAACTATCCTTTACTGTATTTAAAGCATTTATAGCTGCACTAACCTTAGTATTTACTTCCTGTAAATTACTTATTATATCATCAAATTTTCCTGGATTAAATTTATTCATTGTTTTAAGGATACTTATTAATGATTCTGCACTATTATTTATGCTGCTTAACTTATCAATTAAACTATCTACCATTGCTGGAGCATATTCTGAACCTGCATTTATTGCATCTATTACTGCACTTGTATATTTAGAAACATCATTAGCTATTTCATTTACTAATTTAATATCATTTTTAATTACAGGTGCTATATTATTTAAGCTTTGTTTTGAAGAACTTAAAAAGTCTTTAACTTCGCCACTTAAATTCTGTGCATTTTCAATAGTTTCTTTTATTTTAGGAATATCCTGTTGAACTTCATTTACTAGTGTTTTAAGTTGCCCTGCTCCATCACCTGCTAAATTAACTATATCATTTATATTTCCAAAATGACTTTGTATTTCTACTAATGAATTGTAAATTGTACCAATCTTAGGAATTTGATTTTCGAGTTCTATTCCTATTTCTTTTCCTAATTCAAATATTGTGTCACTTACAGTAGAAACTACTGCTTTGCTTACATTTTCTTGTATTGCACTTGCCCCTTTATCAGTAAGCTTAGGTGCTATTGCATTTATTTTTTCATTTACTGTATAAATTATATTTGCTTTTTGAATATCTTGAGTAACAATTGATGTTAAGTTTTTTGAAAAATCTTCAGGAATAGTAATCATTGCATAATACTTTCCCTCTTCAACCATTTCAGTTGCTTCTTCTTCACTAACAAATTGCCATCCCATTTGTTTATTATCTTTGAGCTCATCTACAACGTCATTTCCTAAATTGACCTCTTTCCCATTTAAAGTAGCTCCTTTATCATTATTAACAACCCCTATTTTTATACCGCTTGTTGCTGATTGTGCATATGGATCCCAAGATGCTTTGATATTAAACCAAGCATATAATGAAGGTAAAATACATAATGCTAAAACAACAATAATTGCCCCATAATTTTTAAAGATATTCTTCAAATCTCTTCTAAAAATTTCAAATGTGCCTTTCATTTCCTTTTACTCCTTTGACCTTTACTTACTAATAGAGTCCATTTTAGCACTTTGGTACTAAAATTCAAGTTTTAGTTTTCTGCTGTTTTTTTGCTTTTTCCCCTACTAATCGTTAATTTTCAATAGATTTAAACGTTTTTTCTATGTTTAATTAAAATTTTTTTTAATAATTTTTAAACATGCTATTAACATTTTATTCATTTTTTCTTCCTTTTTTATATTCCATTCTTGTTTTTTGCTTTTTTTTAAATTAATATACTATTTAAATTTATTAATTTTCCAATAAACTTAAATTTATATGTACAAATTTCTATACTAAAATTATTTTTAGTGTATACTAATATAGATACTAAAAAATACTGAGGAGAAAATAATGAACATGTCATTTAATGAACTTAATTTAAATTCAAATATAATAGAAGGTTTAAAGCTTCAAGGAATTACTTCTCCAACTGAAGTACAAAGCCTAACTATTCCAAAAGCATTAGAAAACCTAGATATCATTGCTGAAGCACATACTGGTAGTGGAAAAACCTTAGCTTACATATGTCCTATTTTTCAAAAAATAAATACAGAAAAAAAAGAAATGCAGGCTATTATACTTGCTCCAACACACGAGTTAGTTATGCAAATAGATGCACAAATAAAATTACTTGCAAAAAATTCAAATATGAATGTAACTTCACTTACTATAATGGGTGAATCTAATATTGAAAAACAAATCAAAAAGCTTAAAGAAGTAAAGCCTCATATAATAGTAGGTTCATCTGGAAGAGTTCTTGATTTAATAAAAAAGAAAAAAATAACTGCTCATACTATAAAAACTATAGTTATGGATGAAGCTGATAGTTTATTAGCTAAAAATAAATCTACAATAATAAAAGATATAATTAAAGCTACTATGAGAGATAGACAACTTATGTTCTTCTCTGCAAGTATGAATGATGCAACATTAGAAATTTCTAAATCATTAGTTAAAGAAGTACATATAGTAAAGTCAGAATCTAAATCAGTTTTAAATCCAAATATCTCTCATATGTTTATTACTTGTGAATTTAGAGATAGATTTGAAACTTTAAGAAAATTATTAGCAGCTGAAAGTCCTGAAAGAGCTATAGTATTTATTAATAATAGTACAGAACTTCAAAATATTAATGAAAAATTAGATTATCATAAGGTTAAATCTACAGCTATATACGGAAATGCTTCAAAGGAACAAAGACAAAGATCAATTGAAGCTTTTAGAAATGGTAAATTTAATGTACTAGTTTCTTCTGATGTATCTGCTAGAGGGTTAGATATTCCTGAAGTAACTCATATTATAAGTATGGATTTTCCTGAAAATCCTGATGAATACTTACATAGAGCAGGAAGAACAGCACGTGGAAACCTTTCTGGTTCTTCAATTTGTATAGGTACAAAACGTGATTTAGAATCTATAAAATCATACCAAAAAGCCTTTAAAATTAAATTTACAGAAATGAAATTATATGGCGGAAACTTAATACCAGTTAAATTTTAAATATCAAAAAAATAGATAATACGCTTTGTATTATCTATTTTTTAAACATCATTTTAAATACTACCGAATTTTCTTTACAAAGAATCTTATAACTAATATTTTCATGTTTATCTAATATAGTTTTTACTATATAAAGTCCTAATCCAGTTCCTCCAGTTTTTCTATTTCTAGATTTATCAACTCTATAGAAAGCATTAAATATATTACCAATTTGATCACTAGGAATTGTTATACCCGTATTTTCAACAGTTAATTCATAGCTACTTAAATTTATAATAATTTTCTCATTGAAAGGTGAATGAGTAATAGCATTTTTAACTATATTAGTAATTACTTTTTTTATTAGCTTTTCATCTGCAGTTATAAAAACATCTTCCTTAATATTAACTTTTAAGGTTAAATTCTTTTCATCAATAAAATATCTTAACTCCCTAACTACATTATTAGTAACTCTACTTATATTTACATTTACAAAATTATATTTAAACTCACCATTTTCTCTTTCACTTAAATGTAATATCTCTTGTACTAATTCGCTCATTTTTTGTATAACACCATAAGACTCTTTTAAATATTTATCTCTATCCTTATACTTTCCAATATTATAAATCATACCTTCTAGCTGCCCATTGATTATAGTAATAGGAGATTTTAATTCATGAGAAATTGTTGCAATAAACTCTCTTCTTTCCTTTTCTAATCTTCTTTCCTTTTCTATTTCTTCTGTAAGCTGTAAATTCATTCTTTCTAGCTTATCAAAAGATTCTTTTAAATTCTTATTCATTAAATTTAAACTATTGGATAATTCCCCTATCTCATCTTCACCATTTATTTCAATAATATTGTCAAAGTCTAAATTTGCCATCTTCTTAGCAACCTTGTTTATCTTAATTAAAGGTCTACTTATCAAAAGCGAGTAAAAAATAGAAATTGTAAAAGCAATAATTATAATTGCAATAATAGCAAAGGGGAAAAATAAAGCAATACTATCTGCTGCTTCATTTTCTGGACTTATAGGAAAATGTACTATCATATGATACACTTGATTTAAACTTTTTATATAAATAGGCTCATCTATATTTAAGCTTCCAGCTTTATTAATCAATCTATATACAAATTGTGTTGTATTTAGACTTCCATCCATATTAGCTTGCAGACCATATTTTTTAAACATTTGAAATCTTTCATACTGTTTATTATTATATAAAAAAGGTATATTATTAGGTGAATTTGCACCCTCCCTAAATGATGAATATATTATATTATTAATTAAATTATTATTATCCTTACTTACTAAAATAATATCTATATTATTACTATAAGAAAATTTATCTAATAACTCATCTATATCTATATCTTCATCCACCTGTAACTCACGCTTTAATTCTTCTATTCCTGATTTAACACTATTGACCTTATAAAACTCATAGACTCTTGGCATAAAGAAATATATACATATGTATAGAAATGTAAATGCTATTGTTATTATTAAACTACTCCATATAAACAATTTTTTCTTTACACTTAGATTTTTCCATTTATTTTTCAAGAACATATCCTACACCTTTGATAGTTTTAATATAGTCCTTCTTTATTTTCTTTCTTATATTTTTCATATGTGCATCTATAACTCTAGTATCTCCAAAATAATCATAACCCCATATTTTCTCAATTAATTTCTCTCTAGAAACTACTGTTGGATAACTACTTATCATTAACTTTAATATATTAAATTCCTTTAAAGTTAACTCAATTTCTTCCCCATCAATATAAGATTTAAATGTTTGTAAATCAAGTTTTAAGCCTTCAAATTTTAATACTTCATCTTCAGATTTTTCTTTATTCTTTCTTCTTAAGACAGCCTCTACTCTTTTAATTAATATGTTAAATGAAAATGGTTTGCTAATATAATCATCTGCATCTAAATCAAATCCCTTTATTTCATTTTCCTCATCACCTAATGCAGTTAAAAATATTATTGAAACTTCTTTATCTATATTTCTTATCATTTTACATAATGAATGTCCATCAAGTCTTGGCATCATTACATCTAAAATTACTAAATCATACTCCCCTTCTTTAAATTTCTCATACCCTTCTACTCCATCATTTGCTGTATCTACTACATAATCTTGTGAAGATAAAAACTCCACTATTAATTCTTGTATTTGATTATCATCTTCTACTACCAAAATTTTACAATTCATATTATCCTCCAATAAGTTATATATATTTAATTTTAACATAATAGTTACTTATACATATTGAATTCATTTAAACTTCAGTTTTTATACTAAAAAAAGATGATTACTTAAAAATAATCACCTTTTACACTTATCTCAACTATTTAACTTGTAGCTTCTTTTGAACCCTCTACAGCATTCTCAGAAGTTGTATTGTTATCATCTTCATTGTTAGTAGTAGTTTCATTACTAATTACACCATTAATTTCAGCAATATCTTCTTCTGCTTTATTTAACGTCTCTGTTACACTCTTAAACTTATCAATTAAAGTATCATATCCACCACATAAAATTAATTCTACTATTAATGAATTTATAAATAATATATAAACAAATTCTACTGTTATATCAGCTTTTCCTATCACAATTTGCACAATAACAAGGTGTATAACCGCTAAAATAACGGTATACAACTTTGTAGGTATTTTTTTTATAATAGGAAAATTCTTAGTTGTAAATACCATTAACTCCACAGCCATCAATGTACCTGCAAATGATGAAAGAAAATTTTCAGTTACAAAGTTAGTTATTTCCATATACCATTCACCTCACACTACCCATCTCCATACTATTAATAAATGTAATTATGTTAAGAAGTGCTACTTTTATTTTTAAATAGACCTATAAAATTTATATACCTTTTTCCTAATCTAAACCTTATATACTTACCACTTAAAATCATTATATGTTGTGCCTGAAGGAATAGATGATACAGTTTCATTTCTATCTAACTTATCAATTTTTATTATATCCTCCTCTGATAACTCAAAGTTAAAAATATCAATATTATCAGTCATTCTTCCATAATGTGATGACTTTGGAATAGGAATAATGCCTTTTTGTATATGCCACCTTAAAGCTATTTGAGCAATACTTTTATTATATTTTTCAGCTAAATCCATCATTAAAGGAACTTCTAATAATTGTCCTTTCATAATTGGACTCCACCCTATAACTTGTATCTTATAATTATTACAATAATTAACTAATTCTTTTTGAGAAAAGCATGGATGTACTTCAATTTGATTAACCATAGGCATTATTTTAGCAGTTTTTCTTAATGCTTCTAAATGGCCTATTTTAAAATTACATACTCCAATAGCTCTAACTTTACCTAATTCATAAAGATCCTCAAATGCTCTCCAAGTTTCACTATTAAGTTCTGTTGGCCAATGTATTAATAACAAATCTAAATAATCAATATCTAATTTTTTCATTGATTCCTCAAATGATTTTATAGCTTTATCATACCCCTGACTATCAGTCCAAACTTTTGTTGCTAAAAATATCTCCTCTCTTTTAACTCCACTTTCCTTAATTCCCTTTCCTATCCACTCTTCATTACCATAGAAGGATGCTGTATCTATAAATCTATATCCTACCTTTAATGCATATTTAATAGCATCTATAGTTTCACTTTCATCTTCTAATTTATAAGTTCCAAATCCAATACTTGGCATACTAATACCATTTAATAAAACTCTGCAGCTATCCATAACCCCTCTCTCCATTTACCTCATATTTAAGATATTATTCTCTAATAATCTATCACTACTATAATACTTATTAATTAAAGTTTTATTTAATGCTTTTTTTCTTCCTATCTTCAACATTTTTTAATGTAAGTTATATTTTAAATATTGATCATATCCTCAAAATAAATATAATTTATATCATCTATATATTCTTTTATATCAAAACTAAATTTATTTTCTAATAATAATGATCGTATAAAATCTCTAGCTCTACCTTCTTCATTATTAAATCTAAATTCTCTAATTTTTCCTGAATCAGGCAAGTTTTTCTCTATAGTGTTTTCTATTATTTTTTTACTGTGATATATTGAGGTTACAAAACTTATAAATCTTTTCTTATCTGGAGCAATTTTATTTAAATAACAATCTATTTCATAAGTTTCCTTAACTTCATTGTAAAATTTAATTATTTTATACACACTAATAATCCATTTATTTTCCTCAAATCTAGATATTTCTCTAAATTCATTAATTATTATGGCTTTTCTTTCCTTATCTAAATTATTATTTTGGAAATCCTTTATCTGCTTGTCCCACCATCTCATAATGAATTCTTTTTCTGGTAAAATACATCCATCTTCATACTCTGATATTAATGATTCTTGTTTATATATAGGAATATAATATTTTTCATTTAGAATTTTGTAATGACTTATTTCTTTTTCATGAGAATCAATAATTAGATTTTCATACTTTCTATAATTTTCTTTATATTTATACATATTAATATTCCAAATGAATCCTATAGAATCAAGCTTATTGATGAATTCTTCATTTAATATATTCTTATTATAAAGAGTTCTTTGAAGACTAACCCAACTATATAATCTTGAATACTCATCATCTTTAGGCACATTTAGATGACCATTAATCTCTTTAAACTTTAATAAACTTTCAAAGGATTCATCCCAATTATAAGTAATTTTTCTTTCTATATTTTTTAACTCTGAAATAACATCTTCATGTTCTTCATAAAGGGAAAGACGTATATCTTCGTCATATAATCCTATTTGTCTTCTATAAAGATTATTTATTGTCTTTGCTTCTTCTAGTTTTTTTCTAAAGTTAACAAGTTCTAAATTATCTATATTATCTACAAAATCAAATACAATTGGATTTTTGTCTACTGCATCTGCTGTAAGGCAACGTCCTAACTGCTGATAATACACACTTGGAGATTTAGTATTTCTAAGCATAACTATTCCAGTTATATTATTAATGTGTATCCCCTCATTAAGTTTACTTATAGCAAAAAGTAACTTCACTTCATTTTCACCATTTTCACCTTCAAAAGCTGCTAAATTTTCTTTGCTTTTTGTATTAGTTGAAGTTATAACAAAAGGGCTTACTTTAAAGTTCTCATTTAATGCACTTCTAAACCACTTAATAACTTCATCTTTCATTTCTCTTAAATGTTTATTATTTTCACAAAAAACTATAAACTTTAATTTTTTACTATTTGGTAAATGCTTTTTTATTATACTTTCAACTCTACTTTCCTTTTCCCATTTACCTTTATATATATTAAGTTCTTCTATATATCTTCTCTTATCTTCTAATGATATATTTAATTTCTTCATTAACTTAAGCTTTTTATCAATTTCTTTATCTAAATCATACATGGCAGAAACATAAATAGGCATAGGTAAAATTTTTCTAACTATTGCTTCAGAAAGACTTATTGGAGTGGTTGAGTTTCCATAAAGCAACTCATTAATCATATCTCTATTATTATCTAAAAATCTAATTGGAGTTGCTGAAAGTCCTACAACCTTGGCAGTATTATTTTCATGTAATACATATTTAACTGCTTTTCCCCAACTCAATGCTCCAGCTCTGTGCATTTCATCTAAAATAACTAAATCAACATCTAAGTTTTCTAATTTTCCCTTTGAATATAAAGAAAAAAACTTACTATAGGTATAGAACTTACAATTAGTAATACTCCAAGGTGCTATTATTTTTAATCTATCTAGTATTTCATTAGTAGGTGCTAAAACAATAGATTTTTTATCTCTATAATCAAATAAAAGTTGAAGTATAATAAAACTTTTTCCTGTTCCTGTTGCATTAGGAACTGCTACTCTATTATTATTTTCTAAAATAGCTTTAACTTCTTTATATGTGTATCTATTGTGTGGCTTTAAGTCAGGTAGTAATATTCCAACATTACTTTTTTCAGTATAGTTATTTATCAGATCTTCTACAAAATCAAAACCTTCTAAAGACATGCTTGTCTTATTAAACATACTTGCATTTTCTACATATCCATTTAAAGAAACTATCATAAAGTATTTACAGTTATACTTTTTACTACTTTCTTTTTCAAATTTTAATAATTCTTCAATGATATCGTGATTACCTAACGGCCTTATGGTATTTTTAGCTTGTATTATCCAAACTGTCTTATTAGGATTATCTGGTCTAGATAGTATTATATCTGCTCCACCATCATGTGACCCACCATTTATAGTTGCTATATATCCATTTCCTTCAAATAAGAATCCTAAGTACTCCTCAAATATTTTTCCCTTTATAAGCTTATCCATAAGATTAAGTTTTTCCTTTATTAAATATACCTTTTTCTTATATGTTAATTCTTTTAACTCATTTAATATATTTTTACTATTTTTCATTTTTCTATGTCTTACTCCTAAATGCAACTAATATACATTAAATATAAATTATGATTATTAATTAATACAAGCTTTAATCCAATTTTCTTATGAATTAAAACTTTAAAACTAGCTATAATCTATATTAAAATAAATATAAAACAAAGTGTATCAAAATATAGCTCTGATACACTTTATTTTTTAATTATTGAATATTTCTCTTACTTTCCCTTTTCTATTAATTCTTCTATAATCTTCTTAGGTCTAAATCCAATCATTTTATTTAAAAATTCCCCATCTTTTAATAATATTAATGTAGGTATTGATTGTATTTGATAATAATTTGCTAAAAACTTTGAATCATCAATGTTAACTTTAATTATTTTTATATTTTCATTCTCATTATTTATCTCTTCTAATATTGGTGAAAGCATTTTACATGGTCCACACCATTCTGCATAAAAATCTACCAATACTAATCCTTTATTTATTTCATTAATAAATTCGGATTCTTTAATAACTTTCATATTAGTTCTCTCCTAATAATTTATAAAAAGACAATTCTCAACTATTAATTTTTTTGTCTTTATTAAAATTATATTCAATAAACTAGTTATTGTTGCGTTGAAAATTTGTAAAATGTAATTTTATTACATATAATCTTTATCTTAGCCTTTCCTTCTTAAAGCTCGTGATTTTTTTATAGTTATATTTTTTGTTGGATGTTGTTTTTTAATATATCTCAAATATCTTGCAACTCTTTCATCTTTCTCTAAGGCTTGTAATGTATTTAATCTCATTGCAAGCTCCTTATTAGTATATAAAGCATGAATTTGCTTATGACAATCTTGACATAATAGTGCCACAGGTAATTTTGCTCCTCCAACTTGTTTAGGTACTAAATGATGTTCTGTAATTTTAATAATCCCCTCACGTTTACATAATTGACAAATATGCCCCTTCACTATAACCTCACCTACATATCAATAATAATTATATGAAAAAATACTTATATCTTATAATTACTCTTATAAATATATTTTATACTTAAGTTTTTGCAACTTATTTAATACCTCTTTCTATTAATTGTAATATATTCATTTTTATGTTATTATTGTTTTGTAATTATATATAAAATAGGGGAGAGATTTATATGGAAAATAAAAAACTTGGTGGGGGAATATTAACCATCTCAATACTTTATCTAGTATTTTTAAGTTTTGGACTTATGGGTAGCATTATAAGCTTTTCAACTTTAGATCAAATTAACGCTGTATCATCTCAAATGGGACTTCCACAACTTACATCTACTGAATTAATTATTAGTATTATTTTAAGCCTAATTTTATTAGTTGGAGTAATTTTAATTTTATTAAAAAAGAAACTTGGAGTTTATACTTTTTTTACTGTAGTAGTAATAAATATTATCTATTCTTTAATAATGAATGGTTTAAGCGTATCTGTTTTAATTTCAACATTAATAGGATTAATATTACCAGGTTTACTTGCATACTTTATATATAAAAAGAAAGAAGTATTTGGATTTGAAAGTAATGAAAATAATTTAGATGCTTAATAAATATAAAATAAGGAAGCTAAAATAATAGCTTCCTTATTTTATATCTAATTATATATAGCCTTTATTGGATCTAATTTAGAAGCCTTATATGCTGGAATAATACCAAATATAATTCCAACTATAACAGATGTTAATGTTGCACCTATAAAGCTTCCTACTGTCATTACTGCTGGGAAAGGTAAAAAATTACTTACTAGTTTACTAAATAAATATCCACATAATATTCCAATAAGACCACCCATTCCAGTAACTATAATAGCCTCAAATAAAAATTGTAATAAAATACTTATTGGTTTAGCTCCTATAGCTCTTCTAATTCCAATTTCTCTTTTTCTTTCTGATACAGATACATACATTATATTCATAACACCTATACCACCTACAAATAAAGATATTCCTGTTACTAATGTAATAAATCCTGTTACACTACCTATAATTTGTTCATAAGCTTTTGTTATAGCCTGTGAATCTTGAAATTTATACTCTCCTTCTAAATCTGAATGTGTATTTTTTAATACTGTATTCATTTCATTTATTATTTTTTCTTTATCTACATTTGATTCTAAATATACATCTAATTGTGCTATATAAGAATTATCTTGAATAGAAGTCATAAAATTTTTAGATATATAACTTGATGGTGGCATTATTGAAAACCCTGTCACTTCTGGCATTACACCTATTACTTCATATATTTCATTAGCTATAGTTACACCTTTTCCTATGGCATTTTCAATATTATCAAATAAACTCTCTGCATCTGTATATGATAAAATTATAACCTTATTATCCTCTTCTCCAGATTCATAACTTCTACCTTCTATTACATTTAACTGCTTATTATTAAAACTATCTATAAAACCATAAGTTTCTTTATCAAAATATGTTATTGCTGCTGCTGAAAATGTAAATCCTGCTCCAATTCCTTGTGGAATTTCAACTTTACTAACTCCTTCTATTTTAGATAAATCATCTATATCACTTTCATAAAAGTAATCTTCCGCAATCATCATTCCTGTATTTCCTGAATCATAATATAAAGTATATTTATTAGATTCAGCCTCTTCAAAAGAACTTAAGACTTCAGCCTTTAATCCATTTCCTATAGATAAAATAGTTACAACTGAGCTTATTCCTATAATAATACCTATAGATGTAAGAAATACTCTCAATTTATGAGATTTTATACTAGATATCGATGTTTTTAATAAGTTAATTAGCGACATTATTATTCACCTCACTAGCTACTCCATCTTTTATCATAATAATTTTATTAGCATATTTAGCTAAATCTCTATCATGAGTTACCATTATTATTGTCTTCTTTTCTTCATTTAATTTCTTTAAAATTCTCATTATTTCAATTCCAGTTTCACTATCTAATGCGCCTGTAGGTTCATCTGCAAAAATAACTGAAGGATTATTAATCATTGCTCTAGCTATTGCAATACGCTGTTGCTGTCCCCCTGATAATTCTGATGGCATTCTATTTTTCTTACTTTTTAAACCTACTAAATCTAAATGCTTATTAACTAACATTTCTCTTTCTTTCTTAGGAACACCACCCTTATAAAGCAATGGTAGCTCAACATTTTGCCCTATTGTTAAAGAGTCAATTAAATGAAATTGTTGAAAAATAAATCCCATATTAAGATTTCTAAGAGTTGATCTTTCTGATTCATTTAAACCAACAACATTCTTTCCTTTTAATAAATATTCTCCATCATCAAAGCTATCAAGTAAGCCTAATAAGTTTAATAAAGTTGTTTTTCCACTACCTGACTTTCCCATAATAATAAGAAAGTCACCTTCTTCAATTTTAAAGTTTATAGACTTTAATACATGTAGCGAATCAGTTTTTAAGTTATAATACTTATTTACATTATTTAATTCAATTAAACTACTCAACCTTAACCCCCGCCTTCGTTTCTGAAGTAGGATTTTTCATAACTACATCATTAGCATTAAGTCCTGATTCAACTATTACATATTCACCATCTTCTTGTTGAATTGAAATCTCTACCTTATCTAAAATACCATCCTTATTAATAAAGACATAATTTTTTCCTTCTTCATTTATTATTGATGTTTTAAATACTTTTATAGTGTCATCACCTAAAGTAACTTTTCCTTGAGAGTGGAAACCGTTAATTAAATTTTCTTGAGAATTTAAAGTAATTAATATATTATAATAAGAAACATTAGTATTAGTTGTTTGAGTAACCTGAGATAAGCCTAATTCCATATTACTTACAGGTCTATCATCTATTTCTAATATTTTTCCGTCTATTGTTTCATTCGTAGAAATAATATTAACACTTATATCATCATCAACCTTAATTTTATTGTAGTCTTTCTCGCTAACAACACCTTTTACTATTAATTCTTGGCTTTCAATGATTATATATGGTTGTGTATAATCTTTTTCATTTGATGATAATACAATTGTTCCAGCTATAGGTGCAGTTACAACAAAATTTTTATCTGCTGCTAATTTTTCTTTTTTGTTATATAAAGAATTTAATGTTGTTTTAACACTCTCTATTTGATCTTCATATGCAGAAACTTGCTCTTTAAATGCAGAAACTTCAGCAGTAGTTTGTTGAATATTCATACTAATATTATCAGCTTCTACTTGGTCCTGAAAATTAAATTCTTCTAATTGTTTTTTTAATTTATTTAGTTGGTTCTCTTTTTCCTCCAAGCTATTTTTTGCATTAGTAAGCTTATTATTTATAGAAACTTTACTATTTTCATTAGCTGTTATTTGCTCACTTATTTCATCTATTTGAGATTCTATTACAGTATTATTATAAATAAATAAACTATCTCCAGCATTTACAGCTTGTCCATTTGTAACATATACTTCACTTATTTCCCCTTTTGTAGAGTCTATATAAATACTTTCACTTTCTCTTGGTGTAAGAGTACCATTAATAAATACTTTTTCTACAGACTCTATTTTATAATACTCTGGTTTATTAGCTGTTTTATCATTTATACTCTTCTTTAAAAAACAAAATCCTATGGTACTAGCAATAATAATCGTTGAAATTATTGTTATTGTAATATATTTTTTCTTCATATTATCCCCCCAAACCTTTCTCCCTAACATTCTACCATATATTTTATATTCTTCCAATATATGAGCATTTCAAGTAATACTATATTAATCTTTAATGTTAAAAAGTTTTATAATAAATAAGGTAAATAAAATAAGTTAAAGCTGCTGTTAATTCACCATTAGCTCCGCCTAATTGCTCTTGCATTATATTAGCATATGTGGAATTAGGTCTCTCAACTTTAACTTCACGAATTAAATGTTTCTCATGTTTGAACATAATTTAACCTCTTTCCTTCTAATATTTAACTTATTTATATAAAGTTCCTTATTAGTTTTTCTCTCTTTGTTAATGTTATGCTAATTATATTCTAATTTTTAATATTTATAAATTTAAAATACTTCTAAAAATAAAAAACAACAATTGTTGAAACTAATCAATAATTGTTGTTTTTATAGATAACTATTTTAATAATAAACATAAAATTTTACTTCTTATTAAGTTGTAACTTATATACTATGCTATTATCATAAAAGAAAGTAAACCATAAATAATTTATAAATAAAATAAACCATAAATAATTATGTGTAACAAAGCCCTTAAGTCCTATTAATGATAATAACCCTAAAAATCCCAAATATTTATATTTCTCATACTTCATAATGTAGCCCCCTCATATACTATACTCATATTATACCATATTTATATTTTATTTCCTATTATTTTCAGCCCTATTTTTTCACAAAGTACTTATATTCTGGTCTCCCAACATTACCAAAAGTCATTTCTGAATCAACTTTCCCTATACTATCTAAATAATCCATATACTTTTTAATAGTTACGTTACTAATTTTTATTTCATATGCAATTTCTCTTAATGTCCAAACTTCATGAGAATTTTCATTTAAAAATTTAATTACTCTATCTAATGTTTTCTCATTTAAACATTTAGGAAGTTTAACCTGACTTTCTAAGGAATTGTTTATAAGTAAAGTATCTATATCTTTTTGAGTTAATATTTCATCATTAAGTAATAATTTCTTTTTTGCTTTATATTTATTAATAGATTCTTTAAATCTTTCAAATTCAAACGGTTTTACTAAATAATCTACTACTCCATATGCAAATGCCTTTTTAATTTCATCTGTACTATTTGCTGCAGTTATCATTATTACATCTGTAAAAATATTTTTTTCTCTAATAGATTTTAATATATCTATCCCACTTTTTTCTGGTAAAAATACATCCATCAATATTAAGTCAATATTATTTTCTTCTAAGCTTGAAATTATTTCTTTTTCATACATTACAGGACCAAATGTTTTTACTCCTGTAATTTGTTCTAAATACCTCTTATTAATTAAAGCTACCATTGGATCATCTTCAACTATTAATACATTCATTATTTGTCTACCCCCTTTAAAATAGTTATAACAAATATTTTTTCATCACCAAATTCCTCAATATCTATAGTTCCATTATAAATTTCAACTCTATTTTTAACTAAATATAGACCTGTTCCTCTTCCTTCTCCCTTTGATGATATTCCTTCAAGAAATAAGGTATCTCTTATTTTTTTATCAATATTTTTCCCATTATCACGGACCTGAATTTCTATAACAGATTCATCTTCATATAATGATACTTCTACTCTCTTTTTAATATCTCCACATAAAGAACATGCCTCAAATGCATTTTCAATCAGATTTCCAAGTATAGTTACTATATCATTTGAGTCTATAATTCCATGATTTTCTTCCAAAAATGATTCCTCTGTTAATACAAAATCTATTTTTCTTTCCTTAGCAACTGATTCTCTACTAATTAATAATCCTCTAACATATTTATCTTCAATACTAGCAAATTTACTTATAGTGTTTTCTTGAATCTTCTGTATTTTTAAAATATATTTTTTAGCATCATCATAAGCATTTATTTCAAGCAGTCCTAAAATTACATAAAGACTATTTTTAAATTCATGAACATTTGCTCTTAAATTTTTAATTATTTCATCTACCCCAGTTATTTCTTTCGCAATCTTATTAATAGGGTTTTTATCAACTAAGGTAATTATTGTTCTAAGGCAATTATCACCTAATCTAATATTTTTAATTGTGATAAATATTTTTTACCCTTTATAACAAATTCCTTCATTTCAACTTCTTCTCTATTATCTATATAAACATTAATCTTTTCTAAAATATCTTCTACTTTAAAATCATCAAATAATTTATAACAACTTTCATTTATCTCTACAACTTCCTTATTCTTATTTAAAGATATGATTCCATCATTTACACTATGTATAATTATATTTTTTTCCCTATATAAGGCTGCAATTTCCATAGGCTCCATATTTAATATTGATTTTTTAGTTTTATCAGCTAATATTTTGGCTCCTATTATTGATAAGGATATAGAAAAAATAAATAATAAACTATATGTAAACTTAGTTTGAGATGTAATTCTAGCAATTTCCTTTTCATATTTACCTACCATAACAAATCCAACTTGCTGATTATTATAGAATATAGGTTCAAACCATCTTAATGTAGTCCCCATAGAACCTTCCATTATAGAATAATAACTTATACCATTATCTATAACATCCCTATTATCCTCATTCACATATATTTCACCTATTTGTGTTTCATCTAAATGAGAATATTTTTCTCCAGTCATATCTCCAACAACAATAATATCAACATCATTAAAGTTTTTTATAAATATTTTTGTATATTCTTGAATACTTTTATCATTATCTCTATTATAAAGTTTCTCTTTAACTACATGATTTTCACTTATAATATTACCTATTTCTCTTAAAGTATTTTTAATATTTTCATCTGTATCAGCTATCTTTGAACTTACAAAAATAATATAAGATAAAACTAATGGAATAAATGTAATTGTTACAGCCCATAAAATTATGGTGCTTTTAAACTTCAATTTCATATATATCACCAATATTATTCTTTTCTTTATAATTATTTAAATACATAAAAAGGGGTGTTAAAAAACACCCCAATATAATATTAATTACGCTATGCTATTTTTACAAGTACCTTCATTTAAGAAATCTCTTAAATTTTCATAAGAAAACTCTATCATATTTATTAATGCTTCATCTGTATAAGAACCCATATGAGGAGTTACTAATACTCTTGGATAAAGATCTACTAATTTTTGATGTAAATCATTTTCTAATTCTTTTTCTCTTAAATCTTTAAAGAATGTTGCAGATTCGCCTTCTAAAACATCAGTTCCAAAGCCGCCTAACTTTCCACTTTCAATACCTCTTATTATAGCTTCAATATCTTGAACTTCACCTCTAGCAGTATTAACTAATATAGCTCCATCTTTCATTTTTGAAATAAATTCATCATTTATCATATGATAATTTACATCTTTAATATATGGCATATGTACTGATATTATATCAGCTTGTGCTAATACTTCATCTAATTCCATAAACTCAACTATTTCTTTAGCTGCCTCACTTTGGAATACATCATAAGCTATTACTCTAGCCCCTAATCCTTTAAATAACTTAGCTGTAGTTAATCCAATTTTACCAGCTCCTAAAACAGCAACTGTACAATTTCTAACTTCTTTACTAAACATAAATGAATCAACAACGAAATTCTTTTCTCTTGTTCTGTTTACAGTATAAGCTGTATGTCTTAATAACATCATTGATAAAGAAACGGCTAATTCACTTATTGCATTTGGAGAATATCCTGGAACTCTAGCACATTTTAAATCTAAATCCTTAACTGCTTCTAAATCAACATGGTCAAATCCTACAGTTCTAGTTAAAAGATATTTTAAACCATTAGCTTTTAATAGCTCTAAATTTTGTCTATCAGCCTTACAGTTACCTCTAACCATTACAGCTTCTGCTCCAATTGCTTCTTTTACATTTTCATGATTAAGACCTAAAGTTACTAATTTAATATCATAACCAAATTTTTTGTTTATTTCTTCAAAGTATTTAACTTCTGTTTCTCTAACACCATAACAAACTAACTTTATCATAATTTTTATCTCCTTTTATCTAAACATAAATAATATGATTTAGGACAATAACCACTCCTTTTATGAAATGGCTTGTCCTATTTTTATTGTTTTAAACTCTAAAATTTTACTAAGTGATTTTATGCAAATAATCCTATATTTCTTATAATTTCTAATATAACTATAAGAATTGGCATTGCTACTACTGCTACAAAAGTTGATAATAAAGAGCAATTTGATGTAAATAATGACTCTCTATCGTAACTAATTGCATAAGCTGCTGCAACTGTAGCTGTTGGTGCTGCCATCATTATTACTGTTGTTGCCATTCCTTCAAAAGAAACTGGTAATATTCCTAATTTACTAATAGCTAATAATAAAACAAAATTTATTGCTGGTACACAGAATACTTTAATTAAGCTATATCCCCAAGCATCTTTTTGTGATACTGCTTTTTTAAATGGAACCTCTGCTAATGTAGCTCCAATTGAAATCCATGCAAGTGGTGATGCTAAATTGCTTAAATAAGTAAGTGGTTTATACACCCATGGTAAAGTTTGATCTATTCTTAAAAATGCATAGTTTGTAGCTCCATCTGCTGATGCTACAGCTATTTGAGGAAGTTTTTCTTGGAATAACCAAATAAATAATCCTAAAAATGTAGCTAATATAATTGGATTTAAGAAAATTTCTTTCATATTCTTTTTTAAATTCTCTTTATCCATTTTTGTTCCTGACATTTTTACAAATGCATAAGAATATAAGAATACTCTATAAGCTATGTTAAATATATTTGAGTACATAGTGCCTACTGCCCCATACACTGCAGTAACTATTGGTGTACCAAAGAATGTAGTTGAACCAAATATAGTAAGAACTCTATAAACATCTTGTTTATCGCCTTTTACTTTTGCATACATTATTTTAGTTATTGGTATTAATACAATATAAATTGCAAATCCCCAAACTAATATGCTCATACCTTGCTTTAATTGTTCTCCATTTATATCTTTCATAAATGATGTAAATGCTAATGCTGGCAATGAAATTGTAAGAACAAGTTTTGTTAACATTTTAGATGCATTTGAATTTAAAATTTCTTTCTTTCTTAAATAGAATCCTAAAAGAATTATTGCTACTGATGAAAATATAGCTCCTAAAATTGCATTGTCCGTTAATGTCTTTTTAATAATTTCTAACATGTAATCTTCTCCTTGTGTATTTTTTAACATTTATCTGAATATTTAATCTCTCTGACAAAAACAATTGTACAAGCCTCGACTTTTTTCTGCAATTTATTTAAATTTTTAAATAATTATTTAAGTTATTTAAGTTATTATTTTAACAATATAGTTTTTTTATTAACAAAAAAACTAGTTATAATAAACTCTCCCTTATAATTTATAAGGGTCAGTTCATTATAACTAGGTTTATAACAATAATTTAATATTATTTGGCTTTGTTTTAAAATAGTGTTGAAATTAGCATAACATAATAGGATGTCCATTTGGACATCCTATTTGAATCACAATATATTAATATTGTTAATTAATTGTATGCTGTAACTCAATTTAAGACAATATAGAAGAACTCATATTGCTGTTCATAATTTGGGTAAATTAAAAAAATATAATTCTTTGCAACTCACCCCAACATTTATACTTTTAATTTATCAATTTGATATTTTATTATTAATATAATATTGATACAATTGTTATTGCACTTAAAATATAAGATATAGAAAGCATAATATCATTGTAGTTCTTCTCTTTTATGCTAAAAACTAACTGTATAGAACTTAATATTCCTAGTATAACTAATAGCATAAAATTTGTAAACATACCAGCTATAAATATGGTTTCTATCATATATAAAATAAAAGCACTAAAAGACACTAATCTTATTGTTTCAAATATATTTTTCTTCATTTTTTTCTCCTTTCTATATGTAATGATTTATGTTGTATCATTTTTCATCCTTATTTTTTCACAATATGATACAATTGTTCATCAATCATTATATTTATTGTACACTAAAAATAGTAAAATTAAAACAAATTTTACCTTTATACATATATTGGTCTTCTAATCTTAAAATCCTTTATTAAAGATACAGAATGTGTTGAATTAGCATGAATAAAGAACTTTTTAGGTTTATTCCTTTCCATTTCTGTTTTAAATAATTGGGTCCATTTATACCAAAATAGGTAGTTTGTTAGGA
>OOCW01000314.1_pt1 | contig 51900 bp, 44 predicted proteins | sample 1671201 | NCBI WGS metagenome assembly OOCW01 (sample SAMN06348132, study PRJEB24527) | human gut metagenome | biome: human gut; feature: ankylosing spondylitis patient; material: feces | host: Homo sapiens | place: China | collected 2015-10
GCGTCGATGGTACTGCACGGGAGACTGTGTGGGAGAGTAGAACGTTGCCAGGTAATAAGGATCTTTAGCTCAGTTGGTTAGAGCAACCGGCTCATAACCGGTCGGCCCGGGGTTCGAGTCCCTGAAGGTCCACCATTTTTGGGGGTATAGCTCAGTTGGGAGAGCACTTGCCTTGCACGCAAGGGGTCAAGGGTTCGAATCCCTTTACCTCCACCAAAAGCTACGATATAAATCGTAGCTTTTTTTGCTTTATAAAATTTTAAATAATTAAGTTAATTTAGAATTATAACTAAATAAAATGGATTTTTATATTTTTAATTTATTTATAATAGTGGTATTATAAATATGAATGTGTATTACAATATATGTTAAAGAACAAGGTGATAATTAGATGTCTTTATATAGAGTAAAGCAATTTATTTGGGCAGTAAAATCATTGTCTGAAGATATTGATACTGAATATGTAAATAAATTTTTAAATAAAAAAGAAAGAAAATTATTTAATAAGTTAAAAAAAACAGATAAACAACATTGTATTAGAGTTAGTAAAGATGCTGTACATTTATCAAAAGGAAGAAATATAAATTTAAATAGAGTTGCTAAAGTAGGATTATTACATGATATAGGAAAATGTGAATATGGACTTAATATTATTGAAAAGTCTGTACTGGTAATATTAAATAAAATGACTAAAGGAAAGTTAAAAAAATATGATGGAATTAAAGCAGTTGATTCTTATTATAATCATGCGGAAAAGGGCGCAAATTTATTAAAGCATTTTAATACCTATGATAAAGAATTTTTAGATACTGTTAGGTACCATCATAGCAATAAAATACAAGGAAATAAACTATTAGATATAATAAAGGAAAGTGACAATAGAAATTAAGTTGTGGGGTGAATTATGAAGGCTGATGAAAGAAGAAATAGCATTATGGAGATGTTAATGAGAGAGAAAAAAGCTATTAAAGGAACAACATTAGCTGAAAGCTTTAATGTAACCAGACAAATAATAGTTAAGGATATAGCTATTTTAAGAGCTAAAGGAAATAATATAATAGCAACTCCAGATGGATATATGATTAATGATGATAATAGCAATAGAGTAAAATCAGTTATTGCAGTAAGTCATAATGATGAAGACGTTATTAAGGAACTTGAGATAGTTGTTAAATATGGTGGAATAATAGAAGATGTAATAGTAGAACATCCTTTATACGGAGAGATAAAAGGGATATTAATGATAAAAAATCTTAATGATTTAAATAAGTTTAAAAATTCATTAAAACAAATAAATGCGAAACCATTATCAATATTAACTAATGGAGTACATCTTCATACTATTTCTGCTGACTCTGTTGAAAATATGGAGTTAATAAAAGAAGAGTTAAAAGAAAATGGTTTTATTTTATAAATTAGGGGAATTGAATTATGGATTATGATGTTTTAGTTTTAGGTGGTGGCATAATTGGATGTGCTGTTGCCTATGAATTATCTAAATATAATTTAAATATAGCTGTAATTGAAAAAGAATTTGATATAGCAGATGATATTTCATTTGTTAATACTTCTATAGTATATGATGGTTCAGAGACATCTAATAATGTAATGGCTGGATTAGAGTATATAGGAAATATACTATTAGAAGATTTATGTGAGAAGTTTAATGTTCCTTTTAAAAGAATAGGATCATTAAGGGTAGTTAATGATGATAATGGTGTAATTAAATTAAAAGAGATGTATGAAAGAGCTATAAGGCGTGGAATTGATGGGGTATATTTAATAGAACCAGATGAAGTGTATGAAATAGAGCCTCATATTAATGCTGAAGTAAAAAAAGGATTATACTCTCAAAATGTTGCCATAGTTGCTCCTTACGATTTAGCAATTGCATATGCTGAGGTTGCTTTTGATAATGGAGTTAATTTTAGATTAGAAGAAGAAGTTTTAACTATTCAAAATGTTACAAAAGGATTTAGAGTTGTAACTAACAAGAATAAATTCTCTTGTAAGGTTGTTATAAATACAATTGCAAATGAAATATATATAAATGAAAAAGGTGTAGTTGAAGAAAAAGAATCTGGTGATGGAGTAAATTCTTTCAAAAATATGAGTTATATTTTACTTGATGATAATTATGAAAATAAATTAGAAAGAATTGTTACAAAGACTTTTGATAAAGATACTTTTGTTGTTTCCACTCCAGTTTTAAATGGGGGTTCTCTTATTGGAATAAAAAGTATTGAAAAAACTAGTTTAGATGATAATTTACGATATGCATCTAAATTATTAAAGGGATTAAATAAAAGTAATATAAATAATCTATTTAGGGAAAGTTATGATAAAGATTCTATTGTAGTAGATGATGAAAAAATAGATAAGGGTTATATTAGTGTAATAGGAACTCATTATGGAAAAGTTACATTAGCACCGGCTATAGCAAAAATGTTATGTGATACTATTAGCAGTAATTTAAATTGTAAATTAAAAAAGAACTTCATTGATAAAAGAAGAGAATTCTATAGATTTAGAGAAATGGATAGAAGTGAGATTAATGAAGTTATTAAATTAGATAAGCGCTATGGAAAGATAGTATGTATGTGTAATAATGTTTCAGAAGGAGAAATTGTTGATTCTATTAGAAGACCTTTAGGGGCAAGAACTGTTAAAGGCGTTAAGAGAAGAACTGGAGCTGGATTTGGAAATTGTCATGGAGCTTACTGTAATGAAAAAATAGTACAAATATTATCTAGAGAGCTAGATAGAAAAATTACTGATATAGTAGATGATTCAAAAAATTCAAACATAGTTTCGGGCAGAATTAAAGAATTTAAAGATATATAATAGGAGTAATAAAGTATGGGGAAAAAGGATATTTTCACTTCTGTAGTTAGAGTTAAAGGGAGTGATAGGTTTAAGGTTGTTCCTGTTAAAAGTAGTGATGAAGTTGATAAGGAATTATGGATAGAAATGTCTAAAGTTGTTAGTAGATTATATGTAAGTATTCCTATAAAAATGGGAAGTATTATATGTAAGAATATATTAAATAGTGGTGTTGATATAATTTGTACCAGAGATATTGAAAACAAGTAATTATTAACTTTATTTTTATGATATAAGTTTATTTTTTCTTTAATATCTTTATGAAAATAGACTTTTAAATGTATTGACAAAAAGTAGGAGATTATAATATATTAATTATATTAATAACATAAATATTTAAGTAAACCGTTGAAAAGGCTAGTAGTAAGATTATTGTTTAAAGAGAGTCAGTGGTTGGTGTAAACTGATATCAATATTTTATGAATCCACCTTGGAGGGACTGTGATGAGCAGTACGGATAAACCCGTTAGTTTATAAAAGAGTGGATAGTAAAAATTATTTATTATCAATTAGGGTGGCAACACGGAGTTCTTCGTCCCTTATGTGGGAAGAAGGCTCCTTTTTTATTCCAGAAAAAACTTATAATAAAACATATATGGAGGATATTATGTTAGATTTAAAATTTTTAAGAGAAAATCCAGAAATAGTTAAACAAAATATTAAAAATAAGTTCCAAGATCAAAAACTTCCTTTAGTTGATGAAGTAATTGCTTTAGATGTTGAAAGCAGGGCTACACAACAAGAAGCAGATTCATTAAGATCAAATAGAAAAACAATTTCTAAGCAAATTGGTGCATTAATGGGTCAAGGGAAAAGAGAAGAGGCAGAAGAGTTAAAAGCAAAAGTTAATGAACAAGCAGCTCGTCTTGCTGAATTAGAAGCTAAAGAAAGCGAACTTGAAGAAAAAATAAGAAACATAATGTTAGTTATACCTAATATTATTGATCCAAGCGTTCCAATAGGAAAAGATGATAGTGAAAATGTAGAAGTTGAAAAATTCGGTGAACCTGTAGTTCCAGAATTCGAAGTTCCATATCATACAGAAATAATGGAAAAGTTAAACGGAATTGATTTAGATGGTGCTAGAAAAGTTGCTGGTAATGGATTCTATTACTTAATGGGTAACATAGCAAGATTACAATCAGGAATACTTTCTTATGCTAGAGATTTCATGATTAATAAAGGATTCACTTACTGTATTCCACCATTCATGATTCGTAGTGAAGTAGTTACTGGTGTTATGAGCTTTGCTGAAATGGAATCTATGATGTATAAAATAGAAGGTGAAGATTTATACCTAATAGGTACAAGTGAACACTCTATGATAGGTAAATTCATTGATACTATATTAAAGGAAGAAAGCCTTCCTCAAACTTTAACTAGTTATTCACCATGCTTCAGAAAAGAAAAAGGAGCTCACGGAATAGAAGAAAGAGGTGTTTACAGAATACATCAATTCGAAAAGCAAGAAATGATAGTAGTTTGTAAGCCAGAAGAAAGTAAAGAATGGTTTGAAAAGCTATGGAAGTATACTGTTGAATTATTCCGTTCTTTAGATATTCCAGTTAGAACTTTAGAATGTTGTTCAGGAGATTTAGCTGACCTTAAAGTTAAATCTATTGACGTTGAAGCTTGGTCTCCAAGACAAAAGAAATACTTCGAAGTTGGAAGCTGCTCAAATTTAGGAGATGCTCAAGCTAGAAGATTAAAGATTCGTGTAAATGGAGAAAAAGGTAAATACTTTGCTCACACATTAAACAATACAGTTGTTGCTCCACCTAGAATGTTAATTGCATTCTTAGAAAATAACTTAAATGAAGATGGTTCTATTAATATTCCAGAAGCTTTAAGACCTTATATGGGTGGAATGGATGTTATAAGATAGTTTAGAAAAACATATATTAAAAATAATAAACATTTATAAAATAACCTATAGAATAAATTATTAAAAAATTTATTCTATAGGTTATTTATTTGATTAAATACTTAAAAAGGAGTCTAAAATTTTAATATTTTTATAAAAATATATTAAAAATATTATTTTATAAAAATATTAAATAATAAATACAAAAAAATATTGCAAAATATAGCTGTTAATAAATAAATAACACGAAAAAAAAAAAAAAAATAAAGCTATATACAAAATACTACAAATATACAATAAATTTTATTTTATAATATATATTGTGAGCATGTTCATATACATAAGAAGATTATATAGAGTATTTTGTAATACTCTATATAATCTGTAATTTTTAATTTTAAGAGGTGATGGAATAATTAATGAAAAAACAATCAACTAAACAGGTAAAAAATAAAATTGTTAATTATATAAAGATAATAATGATATTATTACTTAATATTTATTTGATTTATCAGTCATATTGCTATAGTATTCATAAAGATTCTTTATACTTTTTACAGGCTACTCAACAAATTAGTATATTTATATTTATATTTTTTATTTTTATTTCATATGAAAAATTATCTTATTTTAAGCGTAAAAATATTGAAGAATTAATTTTTTATAATTATAAAGCAAAAAGTAAATTTTACTTATCTAATATATATAGTTTACTTATTACAGCAATCATAATTTTTGCAAATATATTAATCTTTAATATAGTTATTTATTATATAAGTAATGTTAATTTTAATAAATTTTTATATCATATATTAGAAAATAATATTTTAAATATATTATTTACATCGGTATTAGCAATTTTTATTGGGATAGTTATATCATTCATAGATAAGAGAATTAAAGCTTATACACTATTTATATTAATAATATTTTTAGTTAGTCCAGTAATGGAGTACATAAGTTTTCCATTAATACAAATATATAATTTAGATATTTACAATTTTACTGATTATTTTCAAATATTAATACCAGATACAAATTATGTAGCGGAATGGTTATACGGATTATCGATTGACTCTAAAAGATGGTTAATAGTTTGTATGTGGACATGCATATGTATATTCATATTTATAAATAAGATAAGTAATAAAAAAAATATTATCTTTAAAGGTTGTTTTATATCTTTGATAATATTTATGGGAGTAATAGGTATTTCTATTATTAATTCAGGAGAAAGATTATGTTTGGATTATAGAACTACAGCTTTTGCAAAATATGATCAAAGATATTATCAATTGGAGAAAGATTATAAAGAAGTAAATGAAAAGAATGCTGATTTTAGTATAGATAAATATAATATGAATTTAAAGATAAATAAGGAATTAAATGCAGAGGTAGAAGTCTATTTAACGAGTGAGAAAAAAATAGATATTTATGACTTTACTTTATATAGATCATACGAAATAGAAAGTATAGTAGATAAGGATGGTAATGAATTGGAATATATTAGGAATGGGGATTATTTTAGTGTAATTAATAATAGGAATGAAAATATAGAATATATAAAAATAAAATATTCTGGTTTTGCACCATCTTATTATAGTAATAAAGAAGCAGCATATTTGCCAGCATATTTTCCATATTATCCAATAGAGGGATGTATACGTATATTTAATTCATTAAACATATATGAAAGTGAAAGAAATTTAGAAAAGAAACAATTTGATGTTAATGTAGAGTCGAATCTAGAATTATATTCAAATTTGGATAAAAGTGAAAATAGATTTACTGGTATAAGTGAAGGTTTAACATTGATTGGGGGATTAGTTGAAGAGGTAAAACTTGATGGAGTAGATATTATAAAATCTCCACTTAACAATAATTTAAATAATATTAATTATGACTACTTAAATGAGTTACAAAAGGCATTTGATGAAATAAGTTGGATTTTTGGAGATGGAGTTACACCGCAAATATTAAACAAAAAAATAATACAAATACCAGAACTAAATTCTGTATATACAAAATTTATAGAAACAAGCTATTCAGATCACTTATTTTTATATTTTAATGATGATCCTAAGAATATTATAAGAGATTATTTTTGGTGCAGTGACTTAGGTGGAGAAGGTAAAGAAAATACTAGAGAATTATTTTTATGGTATATAGATAATATATTATATGAAAGTAATGATATAAATGAATACTTATGTGAAGATAAGGAGTTTGAGAATTTAGTAAAAGAAAAGGAAAAACTATATGATAAAAAAGAATTTATCTCAATTATATATGGGTATTTAAAAGGCAAAAATAATATGCAAAATGAAATTCAATTTTTTAACTCATTATAAAGGAGATGATAGGATGATAGAAATTAAGTCATTAAGTAAAAAATATAAGAAAAAATTAGTTTTAAATAATATTAATTTAAAAATTAGTAATGGAGTTTATGGGTTATTAGGGCCTAATGGAGCAGGTAAGACTACATTTATGAGATGCTTAGTCAATTTAATTAATTTTGATAATGGACAGATAATTATACAGGGTAAAAACATTGAAAAAGATAAAAGTTATCTTAAGCAAATGGGATACGTACCACAAAAATTTGGCTTGTTTGAAGAATTTACTGTATATGAAGTTATGGAATATTTTTATGCATTAAAAAATATTTCTAAAAAATCTATTAAAGATGATATAGAGAGTATATTAAATTTAGTTAATTTAGAAAATAAAAAGAATGATAAAATTAAAACTTTATCAGGTGGAATGGTTAGAAGAGTAGGAATAGCACAAGCGTTAATAAATAATCCTAGAGTAATTATATTTGATGAACCAACAGTAGGACTAGATCCAGAAGAAAGAATAAGATTTAAAAATATAGTTTCTAAAATTAAAGAAAATAAAATTATAATAATTTCAACTCATATAGTTGAAGATGTAGAAGCTGTTTGTGATAATATAATTATTATGAATAAGGGTAATATTTTAAGTGTTAAAAGTAGTGAAGATACAAGGAATATTGCTTTAGATAAAGTTTATGATCTTGATGAAGAGGAGATAAAATTATTAACTAATAAATATGAAATAGTAAAGATATATGAAGAAAGCTCAAATAAGAGATATAGAATATTAACTCGAGAAAAATTAAATAGTAAAATAGTAAAGCCAACTATTGAGGATGGATATTTATGTATGATAAAAGAAATTTAGAAGTAGATTTTAAAATTACTTATTTAGATTTAAAGAACTTGGGGAAATACTACTTTTTACCTATTATTATCATGTTTATTGTAGTTCCGACATTACTTATATTAAAGTATTTAGCAGTAAAAGACATAAAAATTTTAACAACAGATATGATAGCATATACTGAATTATTTTCTGCTATTTCATCTATATGGTGGATAATGATGATTTCTAGACAATATATAGAGGTTGATGGAAATGAAATATTATATGTGTATAAAAAAATGAGAATTGGACAAGTATTAATATTATTTCTTTGGTATATAGTAAATATATCAATATTATTTTTAGGGTATTCATTTTTTTTTGAAAATATATTATCTGAATATATTAAAATATTAATACAAAGCTTATTTTTTATTAGTATAAGCTATATGTTAGTGTATACTTTTAAACTAGTATCAATACCTATGATGATTATTTTGGGATATATAATTTCTTTTTCTTTGTTTTTTAAAGATAAAATTAATTATATAAATATATTTACTATACAAGAGGTAACTAATTCACAAATAGTATCAAATAAATATTTAATTTTATTAATAATATCAATATTTATACTTTTTATTGGTATGTATAAGAATTATAAATATTTGAATTAAAAAATGTAATAAAATGGAGCTCTCACAAGATGATAGCTTCATTTTTATTATATTAGGGGCATAATGTGAGAATTGTTTAAGATTATTAAATAAAATAGTAAACAATATTATATTGACAAAATTTAGAAATATGATAAATTTAATATGGGTGGTATTTTAATTAAACCGCACCTTATATATTTGAAAATTTAAAGATTAAAAGAAATAGCTCATATCAATTTTGAATGGGACTTGTTAGTATCACACTCTTTTGGAGGTGATAATTATAAAATTTGGATTTATTGGAGCAGGAAAAGTAGGCTTTTCCTTAGGAAAATATCTAAAAGAAAATAATATAGATGTAAGTGGCTATTATAGTAAATCACAGCATTCATCTAAAGAAGCTGCAACTTTTACAAATACGCAACAATATACTAATTTAGAAGATTTAATAAAAAATAGTGATGCTATATTCATTACAACACCTGATAATCAAATTGCAGATGTATGGAATGAAATAAAAAAGTTACCTATTAAAGAAAAATTAATTTGCCATTGTAGTGGCTCTATTTCTTCAGAAGTCTTTTCAAATATAAATAATCATGGTGCATATGGTTATTCTATTCATCCAATGTTCGCTATCTCGGACAAATATAATTCTTACAAAGATTTATCTCAAGCATTTATTACAATTGAAGGTCATAAAAAACATCTTGAATATTTAAAGATGTTATTTTTACACTTAGGAAATGATGTAGCAATTATTAATAAAAAGAATAAGATTTTATATCATGCAGCATCAGTAACAGTCAGTAACTTAGTATTAGGATTAATTAATAATGGAGTTAATTATCTAGAAGAATGTGGATTTACAAAGGAAATGGCTATAAAAGCTTTATATCCACTAATTGAAAATAACTTAAGAAATATTAAGGAAAGAGGTGCAGTTAATAGTTTGACTGGACCTATAGAACGAGGAGATTTAAGTACTGTTATTAATCATTTAAATGTAATACGTGAAGAAGATAAAGAATTATATAGGTTATTATCAAAAAACATTTTAAGGATAGCAAAAGTTAAAAATTTGCATAGAGATTATAAAAATTTAGAAGAGTATTTAGGAGATTAGTTATGAAAAATACAGCAGTTACATTTAAACAAGCGAAAGAGAAAAATGAAAAACTTACTATGCTTACAGCATATGATTATTCTACAGCAAAAATAATTGATGAAGCTGGAATAAACGGAATTTTAGTTGGAGATTCATTAGGAATGGTTTGTTTAGGGTATGAAGATACACTATCAGTTACTATGGAAGACATGATACATCATACTAGAGCAGTATCTAGAGGTGTAAAAAATACATTAGTTGTAGCAGATATGCCTTTTATGTCTTACCAAACATCAGTATATGATGCTGTAGTTAATGCAGGAAGATTAATTAAAGAAGGTAGAGCTCATGTAGTCAAATTAGAAGGTGGAATTGAGGTTTGCGATAAGATAGAAGCTATAGTTAAAGCTTCAATACCAGTTATGGCTCATATTGGATTAACTCCTCAATCAGTTAATGCTTTTGGTGGATTTAAAGTTCAAGGTAAAGATGAAGAGGCTGCAAAGAATCTTATAGAAGCAGCTTTAGCTGTAGAAAAAGCAGGGGCATTTGCAGTTGTATTAGAATGTGTTCCAGCTAGGCTTGCAGCAATAATAACTGAAAAGCTATCTATACCTACAATAGGAATAGGTGCTGGTGCACAATGTGATGGTCAAATTCTTGTTTATCAAGATATGTTAGGTATGTATAGTGATTTTACTCCTAAGTTTGTTAAGAAGTATGAAACTCTAGGTGAAAAAATGAATGTAGCTTTTAAAAAGTATATAGAAGAAGTTAAGGATGGAATTTTCCCAGCAGAAGAGCATTCTTTTAAAATAAATGATGAGGTAATTGAAAAATTATATTAAAGGGGAAGAGAAAAATGAGAATTGTGGAAAGTATAAAAGATGTAAGAGCCACAGTAAAGGAATGGAAAGCAAAAGGATTAAAGGTTGGATTTGTTCCTACTATGGGATATTTACATGAGGGGCATGAAAGTTTAATTAGAAAAGCCTCAGAAGAAAATGATAGGGTTGTTGTAAGTATATTTGTTAATCCAATTCAATTTGGTCCTAAGGAGGATTTATCTACCTATCCTAGGGATTTAGAGAGAGATAGTAAAGTGTGCGAAAGCGCAGGAGCAGATATTATATTCCATCCTGAAAATGAAGAAATGTATTTTAAAGACTTTTCTACTTTTGTTGATATGAATGGATTAACAGATGGATTATGTGGGAAGAGTAGACCCACTCATTTTAGGGGTGTTTGTACTGTAGTAACAAAATTATTTAATATAGTAGCTCCAGATAGGGCTTATTTTGGGGAAAAGGATGCTCAGCAATTAGCAGTTATAAAAAGAATGGTAAGAGACTTAAATATAGATATAGAAATTATAGGATGTCCTATAGTTAGAGAGAAAGATGGGCTTGCTAAGAGCTCAAGAAATACTTATTTATCAGTAGAAGAAAGAAATGCTGCAACAATATTAAATAAATCATTAACATTAGCTAAAGAAAAAATTCAAGCTGGTGAAAGAGATTCAGAGGTTATTATTAAGTTGATTCAAGAAGTAATTAATTCAGAAAAATTAGCAAGGATTGATTATATAGAAGTTGTAGATAGTCTATCTATGGAAAAGGTAGAAAGAATAGAAAAATCAGTATTAGTAGCAATAGCTGTCTTCATAGGCAAGACAAGATTAATAGATAATTTCACATATGAGTTATAATAAGGAGCGAAGTAACAATGAAGGTAAGTATGTTAAAAGGTAAGATACACAGAGCAACAGTAGTACAGGCTGAATTAAATTATGTTGGAAGTATAACAGTAGATGAGGATTTATTAGATGCAGCAGGAATATATGAATATGAAAAAGTTCATATAGTTGATATTGATAATGGTGCAAGATTTGAAACTTATACTATTGCGGGAGAAAGAGGATCAGGTATGATCTGTTTAAATGGAGCTGCAGCAAGATGTGTACAAGTTGGAGATAAAATCATATTAATGGCTTATTGTGATCTAGATACAGAAGAGGTAAAAGATCATAAACCAAAGGTTGTTTTTGTAAATGAAGAAAATAAAATTAGTAGAATTACTAATTATGAAAAGCATGGTCAACTTTCTGAATAATAAAATATTAAAATAGTTTTAGACGAATATGATGAATTTGGAATAATGTTTTTATTCTAAATTCATCATTTTTTATTAATAATAAGATATAGTATTATGTAATTATAAAAATATTAATAGAGGTTTTATATGATAAATAGAAGAAGAATAACAAATATATGTGATAATTGTAATACATGCGGTTTACCAGTTATAACTTGTATATGCAATAGCATAAGTAAGGTTGAGACAAAATCTAAATTTATAATTTTATCTAGTGAACGAGAGATATATAGAAATACTAATACAGCTAGTTTGCTAAAATTAATTAATTCAGAATCTACAGAAATAGTTATTTGGAGAAGAGGAGAAAACTCTCAAGAGATTTTAAATTACATAAATAATGATATCTACAAAGTATATTTAATATTTCCTATTGTTAATGAAGAAATGGAGATAAGAAGAATTAAATATATTATAGATGAACATATACCAGTATTTATTATTGTAGATGGTACATGGAAAGAAGCTTGGAAGATAATAAGAAAAAGTGATTATTTAAAAGAATTACCTATACTTCCTTTAGAAACAAATAAAATTTCTAAATTCACATTAAGAAGAGGACAAGAAGAAGGGAACCTATGTACAATAGAAGCAGCTATAGAATTACTTAAAATGAATGAAGAAAATGATGCAAGTGAAAAAATAGATAGGGATTTCGATTTATTTTTAGATAGTTATAAAGCAGGAGCAAGTGGGCATAAAATTAATTGAAAAATTTTTTATAAAAAGTGTTGATATAATATTTGTACACTGATATAATGACAATTGTTCCGAGGAGAGATGGTCGAGTTGGTTTAAGGCACCGGTCTTGAAAACCGGCGTGCGTGTGAGCGTACCCAGGGTTCGAATCCCTGTCTCTCCGCCATAAGCTTCTAGCAAATGCTAGAAGCTTTTTTTGTATATATATTTGAAGTTACAAAAGCCTAAAGGTATAAAACAATAATGAATCAGGAAGCAAAAAATTAGAAGGAATAATTATAGATAAATAAAAAATAATAAAAATTAATAAAATTTAATAAAATATGTTGACATAATTAATAGTGGTTGATATAATTAATGTTGTCTTGGAGAGATGGTCGAGTTGGTTTAAGGCACCGGTCTTGAAAACCGGCGTGCGTGTGAGCGTACCCAGGGTTCGAATCCCTGTCTCTCCGCCATAAGCTTCTAGCAAATGCTAGAAGCTTTTTTTGTATATATATTTAAAATTATGGTAAGATAAAAGTATAAAATAATTTTTATAAGTTGGGGTATATATAAGATAATTAGTAGAGGAATTTCAGAGGAGACAATAGATACATTAAGTAATTCTGGAATAAATATAAGGAAATGGTTACATGGATTTGATTCTGTAGAAGATTCTATAAAAGAAAGTGTAGAATTAATAAAGAAGCATCCGTTAATACCTAAAGATGTAAAAGTACATGGATTAATAATGGATCCTGAAACGGGAAATTTAGAAGTAGTAATTAAAGATAAATAAAAAATAAAAAAAATTAATAAAATGTGTTGACATAATTAATTGTCATTGATATAATTAATATTGTCTTGGAGAGATGGTCGAGTTGGTTTAAGGCACCGGTCTTGAAAACCGGCGTGCGTGTGAGCGTACCCAGGGTTCGAATCCCTGTCTCTCCGCCATAAATGGAGAATTACTCAAGTGGCTAAAGAGGCTCCCCTGCTAAGGGAGTAGGCTGGATAAAACTGGTGCGAGGGTTCGAATCCCTTGTTCTCCGCCAAAAGCATCTAACGAATGTTAGATGCTTTTTTGGTATATAAAAAAATAAATGAAATTTAGTAGATTAATTTATGAATAGATGAATTAATTCCATATTTTCCATAATTAATAATTGTAAACGAAATTTTTAAATGGTATACTTTTAATAGTTAAAATAGTACAACTTATTAATGGGAGGGTAATAAATGGAAAAGAAATATGTTGTAGGTGTTGATTTAGGTGGAACCAAAATTTACACAGCTTTAGTAGATTTAGAAGGAAATATTGTAAAAGAAAAAACAGTTGAAACATTAGCTCATGAAGGTGAACAAGCTGTTAAGGAAAGAATAATAGATACAATTAATTATGTTATAGATGGAACAGATAAGAATTTAATAAAATCAATTGGAATCGGTTCCCCAGGGCCGTTAGATGTTAAGAATGGTGTAATATTAGAATCAGCTAATTTACCATTTAAAAACTTTGAAATAGTTAAATCTATAAAAGAAACATATGATTTACCAACTTATTTAGATAATGATGCCAATGTAGCAACATTAGGAGAGTTTATGTTTGGTGCAGGAAAAGGAACTGAAAACATGATATTCATTACAGCAAGTACTGGTATCGGTGGTGGTGCTGTATTAAATGGTAAATTATTTAGAGGAGCTACAGGAAATGCTTTAGAAGTTGGTCATATGACGGTATCAACAGAAGGACCAAGATGTGGATGTGGAAACGTTGGTTGTGCAGAAGCTTTAGGATCAGGAACAGCTATAGGTAAGAGAGCTAAAGAAGCTGTATTAAGTAATGTTAAAACTTCATTAAAGAACTATGACAATGTTACATCTAAGGAAGTATTTAAAGAAGCTGCAAACGGAGATAGAGTTGCTAAGAAGATATTAAATACTTCATTAACTTATCTTGGAATTGCTGTAGCTAATACAATAACAAACTTCGATCCAGAAAAAGTTGTTGTTGGTGGTGGAGTAGTTAATGGTGGAGATATAGTTATTGACACTATAAAAAATGTTGTTGAAGAAAGATGTATGGCTGCATTCGTTGAAAATTGTACAATTGAAAAGGCTGTATTAGGTGGAAAAGCAGGAGTATTAGGTGCTGCCGCTTTAGCTATTACTGAAAGATAATATAGAGTATATAATAAACTACAATATATGAAGATAGAATCTTTATGTATTGTAGTTTTTTTATTTAAAAAAGCTCCTAGGAATCAATAATTAGGAATTAGTAAAACTTTCAAAATAATAGTATCATTAATTAGGGGGAGGGATTAATGTGATTTATGGAGATAAAATATATTTGAGAGAAATATTAAAGGAAGATATTGATGAAGCTTATAATTTATGTTCAGATAGTGAAGTATTAAAATATAATGGTAATCAATATGGGACATTATCAAAGAAATATATAATTGAGCACTTAAAATATTTAAATATACCTTCAAAAAGAAATTATGTAATAATTGATAAGCATGGAGCTATTGTTGGAGTAATAATTTATTCAGAAGATAAATATTCAAGAAATGTTTATAACATTAGTTTAACTATAGGCAAAAAGTATTGGCGTAAAGGATATGGAACAGATTCAATAAAGGCACTTTTAAAATATTTATTTTTTAAGAGAAAAGCTCATAAGGTTGAACTTGAAGTAGTTAGAGAAAATGAGGCCGCAGTGCTATGTTATAAAAAATGTGGATTTGTCGAAGAAGGAATACGAAGAAAGAAATATTATTATAAAGGAGAATATTTAGATACCATTGTAATGGGGTTATTAAAAGAGGAATTTAAAGCTTAAGGAGTTGCATATGGGAATTAGATTTGTTTTTGGAAGAGCTGGTTCAGGAAAAAGTTATTATTGCTTAAATCAAATAAAAAAGAAGTTAACTAATGATAAAAATAATAAGTTAATAATGTTAGTACCAGATCAATATACATTTCAAACTGAAAAAAAGCTATTAGAATATGTAGGAGAAAAATCATTACTTAGAGCTGAGGTTTTAAGCTTTAAGAGAATGGCTACAAGAGTTTTTGATAAATGTGGTGGAAGAGCAGTTAATGTAATAGAAGACTCAGGAAAAAATATGCTTATTTATAAACTATTAAAGGATAAAGGTGAAGAACTTCAATATTTTAATAGAATAAGTAAGCAACAAGGATTCGTTGGAATAGTATCAAAATCAATTACTGAATTTAAAAAATATAATATTTCCGAGGAAATATTAAAGGAAAAAGAATTAGAAATAGAAAATAAGGACTTAAAAGAAAAGATAAGTGATTTAGCTTCTATTTATGAAACTTTTAATGAAAGTTTGCATAAAGGCTATATAGATTCAGAAGATATATTATCTATTTTAGCTCAAAAGTTAAAGGAATGTGATTTATATAATGATGCTGAAATTTGGATAGATGAATTTACAACATTTACTCCACAACAGTTAGAGGTATTAAAGGTATTAGCTAAACAATGTAAGAATGTGAACATTATTTTATGTAGTGATGGAGAAATTCAGTTTACTGAAGGTGAAACAGATATATTTGATGTAATAAAAAATACGGAAAATAGAATTTTAAAGATGATGCAAGAAAATAATATTTCCTATAAAGAACCTGTAAATTTAAATAAGAAAAATATTTATAGATTTAAAGAGAGTAAAGAGTTAGGGCATATAGAAAAATATTTCTTTAATTATCCTTTTAAAATATATAAAGATGATTGTAAAGATATTAGATTATATAAAGCCAATAATAATTATTCTGAAATAGAATGGGTAGCACAAGATATATTAAAACTTGTTAGAGATAAAGGATATAGATATAAGGATATTGCTGTTGTTTGTAGAGAAATTGATAGTTACGATAAAATAACTTCAGTTATATTTAATGAGTATAATATTCCATATTTCCTAGACAAGAAAAGAGAGATATTAAGCAATCCATTAGTAGTACTAATAATATCAGCATTAGAAATATTAGTTACCAATTGGTCTTATGAAAGTGTATTTAAATATGTAAAGAGTGGACTTATAACATTAGAAACTAATTTTATTGATAAATTAGAAAATTATATTTTAGCTAATGGCATAAAGGGATATAAATGGACTAGAGATTTATTAACATCTCAAGATGAGGAGCTAACACAAGAAGAAATTGAAATCTTTGAGTATATGGAAGAAATCAGAAGACCAATAATTAATTTATACAATAAAATAAAAGGCGATGTTACAGTAAGAAAGTATTGCACTGCTTTATATGAGTTTTTATTAGAAATAAATGCTTTTGAGACTATGGATAAATGGCTTGATGATTTTAATAATAAGGGAATGCAAGATAAAATTAAGGAATATACTCAAGTTCCAGCTATAGTAATGGATATGTTAGATCAAGCTGTAGAAGTATTAGGAGATGAAGTAGTTGATTTAAAGACTTTTTCTAAGATATTAATATCAGGATTTGAAGAAAAAGAAATTGGTGTAATTCCTATGGCTTTAGATCAAGTAAATATAGGTGATATAGCTAGAATAAAAGGTAGAGATGTAAAGGCACTTTATATAGTAGGAGCTAATGATGGGGTTTTACCATCGGCTAATAAAGACGAGGGTATATTATCTGATGAAGATAGAATTGAACTTAAAGGTATGGGAATCGAACTTGCTAGTGATACAAGAAGTAGAGTATTTGAAGAACAGTTCATGGTTTATACGGCATTAACAATACCTTCAAATTATTTAATGATTACCTACCCAATGGCAGACTTTGAAGGAAAATCATTAAGACCTTCAATAATAATACCAAGATTAAAAAAGATTTTACCTAGATTAAAGGAAGAAAGTGAAATATTTAATAACAATTTATTTAATGATAAATATCATAATATAACTGCACCAGTTCCAACATTTAACGAACTTATAGAAGCATTAAGAAGAGAATATGAAAAAGAAGAAATTGAACCATATTGGGTAGAAACATTTAAGTGGTTTGAAGAAAATGAAGAATTTAAAGATAGAACTAAGATTATATTTAATGGATTAAATTATACTAATTTAATTGAAAAGATACCAAGAGAAAAGATAAAAAGACTTTATAGCAATGACAATGGAAGATTAATGTTTAGTGTTTCAAGAATAGAAAAATATGCTCAGTGTCCTTTTAGTTATTATGTTCAATATGGATTAAAAGCTAAAGATAGAAAAGTATATGAATTTACTGCACCAGATTTAGGTTCATTTATGCATGATATATTAGATCAATTTACAAATAAAATAAGAAAAGAAAATATATTATGGGGCGATTTAACGAAGGATAAATGTGCTGAAATAGTTAATGAGCTTGTTAATAATAAACTTAAGAGTGAAACTAATTCTATATTAAATAGTAATAAAAAGTATCAATATTTCTCAGAAAGGTTTAAAAAGACTATTACTAAATCTGTAACAGTAATATCAGAACAAATGAGAAAAGGTGAGTTTGATATATTCAAAAGTGAATTTGATTTTGGAGACTTTAAAGATTCAGATCCAATAAAGTTACAATTACCTTCAAAGGAGACAGTATATTTAAAAGGTAGAGTTGATAGAATTGACAAGGTTGATTTAAATGGAGAAACATATATAAGGATTGTTGATTATAAATCTGGTTCTAAGAGTTTCGATTTAAATGAGTTATATTATGGTCTTCAAATACAATTATTAGTTTACTTAGATGCCATACTAAAAAATTCAGAGCAAATTTTAAAAACACAATGCATGCCGGGTGGTATATTATATTTTAAAATTGATAATCCAATAATTAAGTCAAAGAAAGCCTTAACAGAGGAAGAAATTCAAGTTGAGGTATTAAAGAAGTTAAAGATGGATGGATTGTTATTAAAGAATGTGGAGCTTGTTAAATCAATGGATAGAGATATGGAAACATACTCACTTATTATTCCAGCTGCTTTTAAAAAGGATGGAGATTTTACAAGTACTAGTTCTGTAGTTACAGAATCACAGTTTGAATTATTAAGAAAATATGTTAATGATAAAATGATTGAAATATGCGAAGAAATGCTTAGTGGTGAGGTTAAGATAGAACCATGTAAATCATCAAAAGTAACATATTGTGATTACTGTAATTATTCATCGATATGTCAATTTGATACCTCGATAAAAGATAATAAATATAAAATAATATTAAAAAAGAAAAAAGATGATTTATGGAATGCAATGAGTAATAAAGTAAAAGTGGAGGAGGATGAATAGATATGGGAGCTACTAAATGGACTAATGAACAGCTTCAAGCTATAGAAACAAGAAGATGTAATTTGCTAGTAGCAGCTGCTGCAGGTTCAGGAAAAACAGCTGTTTTAGTTGAGAGAATTATAAGAATAATAACAGATGAAGAAAATCCAGTAGATATTGATAAGCTTTTAGTTGTTACATTTACTAGTGCAGCAGCATCAGAGATGAGAGAGAGAATAGCAGCAGCTATATCAAAGGCTTTAGAGAAAAGTCCTAACTCTAAAAATCTTCAAAGACAACTTACCTTATTAGGTAGAGCTAATATTACTACTATGCACTCCTTTTGTTTAGATGTAATTAAAAATTATTTTTATACTATTGATTTAGATCCTAGCTTTAGAATAGGTGATGAAACAGAAGCAACTTTAATGAAAAATGAAATAATTGAAGAGCTTTTTGAAGAGTACTATGAAGAAGATAATGAAGAGTTTAAAGAACTAATAGAAGCATATAGTGGTTCTAAAGATGATGAAAAGTTAAAAGAAATGATACTTTCTTTATATAGATTTTCTATGAGTGGGCCTTGGCCAGAAAAATGGTTGATAGAGAAGGCTGAAGCTTTTAATATTAGCACTTTAGAAGAACTTGATAAGAGTGAATGGGTAAAGGTGCTAAAGGAAAGTTTAAGAGTTGAATTAAATGGGTTCTTAAATATGTACAGAAAAGCCATTGAAATAATTAATGATACAGATGGTTTAGAACCATATTTAGATGCTTTTAATAGTGATTATGATCATTTATTAAGGGCTTATGAAAGCTTAGATAGTGGTTTAAATGATATTTATATTGCTTTAAGTTCTATTTCATTTATTAAGTTAAAGACAGTTAAGAAGAATCAAGTTTCTGATGAAAATGCTCAAAATTCAGTTAAGAGTATAAGAGATTCAGTTAAGAAAAAAATGAAATCATTAATTGAAAGTACATTTGAATTTACTCCACAAGAGGCTTTAGATGGAATAATAGGTGTATATCCTTTTATGAAGACTTTAGCAACTATAACTCTTGAATTTTCAAAGAGATTTGATGAGAAGAAAAGAGAAAAAAATATACTGGATTTTAATGACCTAGAGCATCTTTGCTTAAAAATATTAATTGATAAGGATGAAAATAATAATATTGTACCATCTAAAGTTGCAGAACATTTTATGGAGTTCTTTGATGAAGTATTAGTAGATGAATATCAAGATTCTAATAATGTTCAAGAAACTATAATAGATTTAGTTTCAAGAAGAAGATATGAAGAATCTAACGTATTTATGGTTGGAGATGTTAAGCAAAGTATATATAGATTTAGACAGGCAAAACCAGAGTTATTTTTAGATAAATATAATAGATATTCTTTAGAGGATGGAAGTAAAGATAGGAAGATTCAATTATATAAAAATTTTAGAAGTAGGCAAGAGGTAATTGAAGGCGTAAACTATATATTTAAGATGGTTATGTCTAATACAGTAGGTGAACTTGAATATACTGATGAAGAAGCATTGAACTTAGGTGCAAGCTTTAAGGAAGCTAATGATGAAGAAGCAATCGTAGGAGGCGAAATTGAGCTTCATATATTAGATAAGTCAGGTATTGTTAAGGAAGAAGAAGTTGTAGATGAAGATAGTGAAGATGGAAGTAAAGAAGAGGAAGAAGATATAGATGCTATTACTCTTGAAGCCAAAATAGTAGCAAAGAGAATACATGAGTTATTTGAAACTAGAGATGGCAAAAAGTTTAAGGTATTTGATAAGGATACTAATGAATATAGAGATGTTAGATATAAGGATATAGTTATTCTTTTAAGAGCAACAAAAAATTGGGCAGAAATATTTTTAGATGAATTAGGAGCTGAAGGTATTCCTGTATATGCTGATACTGGTAGTGGATATTTTGAATCTATTGAAATTAGAACTATAATGTCTTTACTTAAGATAATAGATAATCCACTTCAAGATGTACCTATGATAGCAACTTTAAGATCACCTATATGTGGATTTACTGCTGAAGAATTAAGTGACTTAAGATTATTAAATAAAGATTTATATTTTTATGAAATAATAAAAGAAGTCCATGAAGGAAATTATGAAGTAAATGAGGAATTAAAGTTTAAATGTAATAATTTTATTGAAGACTTATCTAAGTGGAGAGAAAGAGCGATATATACTCCAATAGATGAATTCATATGGTATCTTTATATGGATACTGCATTTTATGGGTATGTTGGAGCAATGCCTAATGGAAAGCTTAGACAGGCAAATTTAAAAATTCTTTTCCAAAGAGCAAAACAATATGAAAGCACTAGTTTTAAGGGATTATTTAATTTTATAAATTTTATTAATAAATTAAGAAAGTCTTCAGGAGATATGGGAAGTGCGAAAGTCCTTGGAGAAAATGAAGATGTAGTAAGAATTATGAGTATTCATAAGAGTAAAGGGCTTGAGTTTCCAGTAGTATTTACTAGTGGAATGGGTAAGCAGTTTAATTTAATGGATTTATCAAATTCTATTTTATATCATGAAGAATTAGGTTTTGGACCTAGTTATGTTAACTTAGAAACTAGAAATTCATATTCAACTTTAGCAAAAGAGGCTATAAAGAAAAGAATAAGATTAGAAACTTTATCTGAAGAAATGAGAATACTTTATGTTGCATTTACTAGAGCAAAGGAAAAGTTAATTATTACTGGAGCAACTAGTAATTTAGAAAAAGCAATTAATAGTTGGCTATCATCAGCTTCATTAGATGATAATATAATTTTACCTTCTGAAGTTTTAAAAGGAAAATCCTATTTAGATTGGATTGCTATGGCTATGTGTAAACATACCTGTGGAGAAAAATTAAGAGGGGTTACCGGTGCTACTAGAGACTTAATCACAAGTGACTTTTCCACATGGAATATCAAATTCTGGACAAAAGACTTATTAACAGTGGATAAAAATTTAGAGCCTGTGGATAAAATTGAAGATGATAGTCTGTTTATAACTTCTAAAAATGTTGTTGTGGATAAAGAAATAAGCAGAAGGCTTGACTATAAATATAAATTTATAGAAGGTGCAATGCTACCAAGTAATATTTCTGTTTCTGATTTAAAGAAAAAAGAATTTACTTATGGTGATGAGGTGCATGACACTGTAGAAGTATTTAAAGAGAAAGAAGTTTTAAAACCTAAATTTTTAAAAGAAGAAAAGGGATTATCTGCGGCTGAAAGAGGAACTGTAATTCACTATGTTATGCAAAGATTGAATTATGATAGGGTAAGCACAATTGGTGAAATTAAAACACAAATAGAAGAAATGGTACTAGATAATTCACTAACAGAAAAGGAAGCTTCCTCTGTATGGTATAAGAAAATATATAATTTCTTTAACAGTAAATTAGGCGAGAGATTATTGAAAGCTTATAAAGAAGATAGATTGGTAAGCAGAGAGCTACCTTTCTTTACTGAATTAAGTAGTGTAGAATATGATCCTGAATTAAATAAAGATGTTTATATAGATGAAAAGATTAGACTTCAAGGAATAATGGATTGTTTCTTTGAGGAAGAGGATGGAATAGTCCTTTTAGACTATAAGACTGATTATGTTGAAGAAGGAAAAGTTGATGAAATAATTGAAAGATATAGAGCTCAACTTAAGTATTATAAGGATGCTTTAGAGAAGATAACAGAGAAAAGAGTAAAGGAAAGTTATCTTTACTTATTCGGAATAGATAGAGAAATTTTAGTGGAAATTTAACTTTTAAAATATGATATAGAGTATATTCACCTAAAGTTCAAACAATTATATTATTGGACTTTAGGTGTTAAAATTCTAACTAGCTCTACAAATTGAAATTTATGGTTCTAATTCTTTCAAGAAAAAACGTAATGACATTACTGTTTTAGATATCTTATATTTACTTTCTAAAGAAACTAATTCAGGATTTTCCACTAAATCATTAACTTCTTTTTCACTAACTCCAGACATCAATGAAATTGTTTCTGCCGAGATATTATGATATTCTAATAAAACTTGCAAAAATGCCCCAATTTTTAAATCGGCATTATCTCTCCCTATAAGTTCAAGCATTATAATTAAATCAGACATCTTATCAAAGTTTTTAGAGTTTTCAAATAGCGCTTTTTCATCTTTGCTTAAAATAACGTCTTTTTTTACATCTAATAATTTTGAAAGTGTATCTATATTGAATTTGTATTTTTCAATCAATAGTTGCAATGTTTCCATTACATATTTCAACGTTACCACCTTTAAATCTTTAATTTCTTCCATATTAATTCTCCCCTTAAAATTCCTGTTTTTTTATTAGATTAATTATTTTACCATATATTTCTTATGTGTATATTATACCTAAATATGGTATAATTCTAAAGTGATATTTTGAAATACCGTAAAGGATGGATACGGTGGTTGTACGTTTTCCCACCTTGGGTTATTGGTGATTTTCATCATAACTTAAGGTGGTGGTATTAGATATGATACTTGCTTTATTAATTTCATTAATATTTTTATTAATAATTATAATTAAAGCCTTAAGTTCAAAATCTAAACTTTTAGAATTTGAACTTAATATAGGTATTAAATGTTTTAAGCTAAAATTTAAAACAAATGAAAAAAGCACTCCATCCCAGCAAGAATAGTTGTGCTTTTTCATAATTAAAATTTTTTAATTGAATCTAATAGCCCTAAAACTAAAAAACGTTCTAAGAATTGCTTAGTGTTACCAGCACTAAGCTTTTCTTATTTGCACTTCTGTGTAAGTGCGAATAGCTAAATCAAAGATTTAGATTCTTACTTATATTATATCAAATTTTTATAGAAAATAAACTTAAATTATATTTTTAAATTAATCTAAAGAAAGTTTTGAGCTATTTCTAAAAGGCTTTCTTTATTATTTAAATTTTTATCATCTAAAACACTTTCTAATAAAAATGTTAGTATTTCGCCAATAATTTTTCCAGGTTTAATATTTAAATGTGTCATTAAATCAGAACCAGTAACAGCTAAATCTTTTATGTAAAGTGGTTCATTATTTTTAAGTATTAATTTTACTCTATCAGAGATATAATTAACTTTCTTTAAGAAAGGAACTGGGTCCCATAGTGAATTTATATCTGCTTTTTGAAGTTCAAAAAGTGTAAATATGTTTTCACTTCCAACACGTCTTAATAATCTTTTAATTTCACCATCTGTAGGCATATAATTTACATCTAAAACTAAATGATCATAAATAATTTTAGAAACCTTATCTATAGTAGTATTATCAAATTTAAGTCTTGATAATATTGGTTTACATATTATTGCACCTTCTTGAGCATGACCAGGGAAGTAACAATGACCATTAGGCAATTGTTTTAATGTATTAAGCTTACCAACATCATGGAAAAGAGCTGATAATCTTAAAATTAAGTCATTACTTGAGGTATTGTTTATTACATTTAATGTATGATTAAAAACATCTCTATTATGGTTATTACAAAGAGGTGTGTAACCAACTAAGCTATAAATTTCAGGAATAATTATTTCTAATATTCCTGTATCTTTAAGTAAGTTTAGACCATCACAAGGACTATTAGAAATTAATATTTTACATAATTCGTCTCTAATACGTTCAATACTAATATTTTTTATTAACTTATAGTTTTCCTTTATAGCTAAATATGTTAATTCATCAATTTCAAAGCCTAATTGGCAGCTAAATCTAATTGCACGCAACATTCTTAAAGCATCTTCTTGAAATCTTTTATTAGGATCTCCAACAGCTTTAATTATTTTATTTTTTATGTCATCTATTCCATTAAAATAATCTATAAGACCTTCTTTATTATTATAAGCTAAAGCATTAACTGTAAAATCACGTCTTGATAAGTCTTCTTTTATATTTGAAACAAATTCAACAGATTCAGGATGACGATTATCTAAATAATTTCCTTCTGTTCTGTAAGTAGTAACTTCTAGATTTTCATTATCTAATACAACAGTAACTGTTCCATGTTTTATTCCAGTTGGGATTGTTTTTTCAAATAGTGATTCTGTTATATTAGGTAAAGCAGATGTTGTTATATCGTAATCTTTGGGTGTTAAACCAATTAAGCAATCTCTAACGCATCCACCAACCATAAAAGCTTCATAATTGTTGTTATAAAATGTATCTATAATAAATTGAACATTATTAGGTATATTAATAAACATAAAAATCATCCTTTAAAAATAAGTATTATTAATATATTTTATCATAAAGATTATGTAAAAAGTTAATAGTAAAAAAATAAGGCTATATATCAAATCTATATTTAAATAAATTTGATATATAGCTTTTAGATTTAATTAATTATTACTTTTGTACCAGCTTCGATATTATCATAAATCCATTTAGCATCATTTGTTTTTAATCTAATACAGCCGTGAGAAGCTGGAGTACCTAAAGTATTATCTACAACCTCACTTTGGTCCTCATTATAAGGAACAGAGTGGAATAAATAATCACCATAGAATTGCACCCAATACTTTCCACCTTGTTGATACTTATCTGAAAAGAACCAATCTCCACGTTCACGAACATCAAAAATTCCAGTTGGTGTCTTTTCATCATCTATGCCTGTAGAGCAAGTAAATGATTTAATGGTATCCCATTTATTCATAGTTCCTTTATAAACATATGTCATTTGTTCAGATAAGTTTACATATATTAAATATGGAGTTAAGCTTTCTATGTTTAAAGTGTTTATGTTACTACTAGTAATTGATTGAAGCAATTGATTAGAAGTTAAAGTTGAATTTTGACTATCATTAGCACCTATAGAAGCTAGATAATTTTCTTTAGCCTCAGCTATGGAATCAATTTTATTATTAATATCAGCATCATCTTCAGTGATTATAGAAGTATCAGCATTAGATAATAAATTTATAGCTTTAGTATAATAATCATCCTTAACCAAATCATCAGCTTCTTTAAATAAATTATCTTTATAATCAGTGATACATTTCTCTATGTAATTAGTTGCATCACTATAATATTTAGAAGAATCAGGTATTTTGTTTAATAAGTTAATAGCCGTAGCAAAATCACCATTATTACAATTATCTAATCCTAAATCTAAAATTGCTTTATAATCAGCATCATCTTCAGGGATATAATTATCATCTAATGAAATTATTACTTTATTCAATGATGAATTTAATATATTATAGCTTTTAATTTCATTTAAAACTACTAAAGCTTTTGATTTATTATCTTCATTATCTAAAATAGAATCACATAAATTTTTTACTACAGATGAAAAATAAGTATTCAAGTCTTTATTTAAAGTTTTCTTTTTTAATTTTAAATAAATATTATCATCTGTAATGACTTCTTTAGCAGCAGTAAAATCACAACTATTAAATTTCGAGAAAAAGTCATCTGTAATTAAAGAATATTTGTAATTTATATAGTAATTAGCAGCAAATACTAGTAATAATCCAGCAAAAATAATTGTAATAAATTTAAAAACACTTTTTTTAGGTTTTCGAAATAAATTTCTCAATTAAATACCTCCTTATGCTTTATTATTAATAATTGACTACTTTCTTTATTTTTAAACCTATATCAAGGGAATTTACAAAAAGTACATAAGAAAATTTAGAAAAATATGTTATAATCAAAATGTAAAAATACTAATATAGTATTAAATTTATTATAAGTAATTATGTCTTATGGAGGAGTAATGAACGATAAAATAAAAATGAGAAATAAATTTATTTTTAGTATTAATCCTAAAAATTATGTTTATTTATATAAAGAAAAACTAAGCAAAGCATTTTTATATGTTTTAGTACTTGCTTTAATTATTGGAGTTATTCAAGGAGCTATGAGTACTGTAGTTATTTCTGCTTTAGAAAGAACTACAAAAATGATTTTAAAGCAAGATGAAGTTCAATTTGAAATGAAAGATGGAATATTAGATTTTAAGGCATCTCCTATAAAAGAGGAAGAAGGTCAAGCATTATTATATATAGATACAAATAAGGGAATAGAAGATTTAGAATCTCTAAGAAGTATTACTGTTCATAAAGATATGGTAACCGTATTACTTAAAGATGGATTTATGATTAAGAGTGGATCAGAAAATATTACATATAAATATTCTGATTTAGGATTAGATAAAGTGGATTTTGATAATAGTTTTGTAATTGCAGCTCTAGAAAAAGTTGATATAGTTAAATATATAGTTATTCCAATTATGATAATTTTTAATTTTGTACAATTAATAATATATGCATTATTAATTTCATTAGTAGGTTTATTAAGTAATCTAATTGTAAATAGAAAGATAGAGTATAGAAAATTATTTAATCTTTCATTATATGCTGTTACATTACCTGCAATAATTAATTTAATATATCCAATTGGTGGATATTTTATTTTAGTTGGTGGAATTATATTAATATTTGGATTAAGTTATATAGATTTTTATAATGAAAAGCAAAATATAGAAAGCAAATAGTTAAATGTAAAAAATTTTAATTGTTGATAAATTATAATTTTTGTGTTAACATAGACTTGTTAACACTATGGAGCGTTAGTTAAACGGATATAACACGCCGCTACGGACGGCGCATTAAGGGTTCGATTCCTTTACGCTCTGCCATATAAGAACTGTTGAGTTTCAACAGTTCTTTTTTTATTATAAAATTTTATGTTACTAGGAAAACTATTTTTAGAGTTAGAATAAAGAGGTAAAGATATATGATTGATATATTAATAAATCAAGTAGATGAACATAATGAAAGTAATATCCTAGCAACTCAAGAATTTAATCCAAGTGTAGTTTATTTCATAAAAGATAAAGATTCAGAAGAAAAAATGAAAACACTTAGATTATATTATGAAAAAAATTTTAGAAAAATTAAAATTAAAGAATTTTTTATTGAAGAAGGACATAAAGAAGAGTTAGAAAAAATAATAAAAAGCACGAAAGAGAAAAATATTTTAATTAATTTAACAGGAGGAAAAAGAATAAATTCTTTAATTTTGTTAGATTTGTGTATAAAAGAAAAGCTTACAGCTTTATATATAAATATTAAGAAACAAATTATGTATGAATTTAAAGAGAATATAGTAATATATGAAAAAACTTTTGAAGATTTAGAGATTGATGATATTGTTAAGGCTTCAGGAGGAAAAATTGTTGAAGATTCTTCAGAATTATGTAATAAAAAGGATTTAATTTACTTTGCAGAAAAAATATCCAATAATTTAGAGTTATGGCATAAGTATAAACAACAATTATATGAATCAAGTATATTTGAACATGATAGTAATGAAACACAAAGAATATATATTCATACTCAATTTTTAGAATATGAAGAAATTAATTTATTAGATAAAATATTATCTAAATTTAAAGAAATGAATGAGATTAGTTATAGGAAAGAAAATGATAAAATAACTGTTAATTTTAATAATGACTATTTAAAAGCCTTTATATTTAAAAGTGGAACATGGTTAGAAATAGAAACAAATAAATTAATTAATAGTATTGAAGAGGTAGATGAAGCTAAAAATGGAGTAATGTTTTTATGGAATGATGGAAATCAATCTGTTAGAAATGAACTTGATGTTGTTGCGGTAAAAGATTCAGTTCCAATTTTTATTTCTTGTAAAGATAGTGATAAATATAATGAAATGGCATTAAACGAATTAAATGTATATGCTGCTAAATTTGGAGGAGAAAATTCTTATAAAATATTAGTGGCAACAAAAGAACCAATCAAATCTCCAGTAAGAACAAGAGCAAAGGAAATGGGGATTCATTTGATTATTTTTGATGGAAACGAAGAAAAATTCATTAAAGAAATTAAGAGTATAATAAATAACTAAAGTGCAAAGCACTTTAGTTAAATTTTTCTCCTATTTTTTCCCCCATAATAACTTTTGTTTCAAAGCCAAAGGATGATTGGATAAGTATATCATCATCTATATTTACTGTATTAGGTTTAAAGAAAAGAATAGTAGTAGAACCACCAAACTTAAAATATGACTTTTCATCACCTTTAGAGACTTTTTTATTAGGTACATAACTTTGAACTATAGATCCAACGCAAGTTGCACCTACTTCCATAAGAATTACATCACCAAAATTTTCAGAGTGAAAAATAGACCATTCACGTTTGTTTTGGCAGTATAATTTAGGAACTCTTTCTAAAGCAGTAGGGTTAACTGAATAATAATTTCCTTTAACTATATTTGATTTTTCAGGAATACCATTATCGATAAAGTGTAGTCTATGATAGTCTATTGGACATAATCTTAAAACTAGACAAGTTCCACCGGCGTATTCATTTGCAATAGGATTATCTTCTAATAATTCAGATAGGCTATAAGTAATACCTTTTACTTGTATTAAAGAATTTATATCAATATTAGTATAAGCTAACAAACGTCCATCACCAGGAGATATTAAGATATTTTTATCTTTATTAATAGGTCTAGCTTCTGGAATAAGTTTTCTGATGAAAAAATCATTAAAACTTTTGAAATCAGAAGGATCATTAGTAAATATATCAGTATCAATATTAAAGTTTTTAATAAATGAGTTAATTTTTTTAGTACTAAATTTACTATCGCAATAATTACCATATAATTTGGAAAAAAGTTTTCTTTTTATAAATAATTCAACAAAGCTTTTACCTATTGGTGACTCATAAGCCCATTTTATGTACTTTCCACCAGCAACATTCTCAGTATCATATTTATTTGTTTTTCTATTATAAATTTGTATCATAAGTTTACCTCATATTAATTATTGTAATTAAGAAAAATATTATTATAAGTAAAAATACAATAATATTCTTATAATATATTAACATATTTTCTTTTAATAGTTTATTAACATTAATATAATAGAAAAATTATTTGAAAGTATAAACTTAAAACTATAGAATAATTCATAGGAAGTAGTTTGTTAAATTGTGGAGGATAATATGAGCTTAGAAATAAAAATAATAAATGCAACTATAGATATTTTTAGAGAAAAAGGCGTTAAATTTACCATGGACGATATTGCTAATAAATTAGGAGTTAGTAAAAGAACACTTTATGAAAATATAGATAGTAAAGAAACATTATTAAGCTTATTAGTTGACGAGGTATTTGATTCAATTAAGCATCAAGGACAGGAAATAATTGAAGATGATAGTATAGAGGATTTAGAAAAGTTAAAGCGATTATTAACAATAATTCCAACTTCATATAATACTATTGATTATACAAAGATACACGAAATAAAGAAGTTTTATCCTAATATTTATGAAAAAATAATTAATAGGTTAGATATATGCTGGAAACCAACAGAATTACTAATAAATAAATGTATTGAAGCTGGATTAATTAAAAAAGTAAATTTATCTCTTATGAAGAGCATTTTAATTGGTAGTATTAGAATTTTGATTGAAGATAATAATTTACATAAGGAAAACTTAGAGTATAAAGCCACTATGAAAAATATTGTAGATATAATGTTTGATGGTTTAGTAATTAAATAAAAGAGCCAGTAATACTGGCTCTTTTATTATCTTTTATTATTCACCGAATTTTTCTAAGAATTCATCATATGTCATAGTTCTATCAAAGATAGATCCATCATCATTTACTCTTATAATTCTATTTGCAACTGTTTGAACGAATTGGTGGTCATGAGAAGCAAATAATACATTACTGTTATAGTCCTTTAATCCGTTATTTACAGCTGTAATTGATTCAAGGTCTAAGTGGTTAGTAGGTCCATCTAAAATTAATACATTTGCATTAGAAAGCATCATTCTAGAAAGCATACATCTAACCTTTTCTCCTCCAGATAATACATTAGCTTGTTTTAAAGCTTCTTCTCCAGAGAATAACATTCTTCCTAAGAATCCTCTAATATAACTTTCAGATTTTTCTTCAGAGAATTGTCTTAACCAGTCAACTAAACTTAATGTACAATCGTTAAAGAATTCAGAGTTATCTTTAGGGAAGTATGCTTTAGTTATAGTGATACCCCATTTGAATTCACCAGCATCTGGTTCCATTTCTCCGTTGATTATCTTAAATAAAGTTGTAATTGCAATTTCATTTCCTACAAAAGCAATTTTTTCATCTTTATTTACTCTAAAGCTTACGTTATCTAAAACCTTAACTCCATCAACAGTTTTAGATAATCCTTCAACTACTAATATATCATTACCAACTTCTCTTTCAGGTTTAAATCCAACGAATGGATATCTTCTGCTTGATGGTTGAATATCATCTAAAGTAATTTTTTCTAATAACTTCTTACGAGATGTTGCTTGTTTAGATTTAGAAGCATTAGCACTAAATCTAGCGATGAAGTCTTGTAATTCCTTAATTTTTTCTTCTTTTTTCTTATTTTGGTCTTTAGCCATTTGAGTAGCTAATTGGCTTGATTCATACCAGAAGTCATAGTTACCAACATATAATTTAATTTTACCGAAGTCAACATCAGCCATGTGAGTACAAACTTCGTTTAAGAAGTGTCTATCGTGTGATACAACTATAACTGTACCTTCAAAGTCACCTAAGAAAGTTTGAAGCCATTTAATTGATTTAATATCTAAGTGGTTAGTAGGCTCGTCCAGGATTAATATACCTGGGTTACCAAATAAAGCTTGAGCAAGTAATACTTTAACTTTTTCAGCACCAGTTAATTCTGACATTAATTTATAGTGTGCATCAGTTCCGATTCCTAAACCTTGTAATAAAGATGATGCTTCAGATTCAGCTTCCCAACCATTTAATTCAGCAAACTCACCTTCTAATTCAGCAGCTTTAATTCCGTCTTCATCTGAGAAGTCAGGTTTAGCATATAAAGCATCTTTTTCTTTCATTATAGTATGTAATCTTTCATTACCCATTATAACTGTTTCTAAAACAGGGAATTCATCATATTTATAATGGTCCTGACTTAAAACAGACATTCTTGTATTTGGAGCAATTATAACTTCACCAGTATTTGGTTCAACTTCTCCAGATAATATTTTTAAGAATGTAGATTTTCCAGCTCCGTTAGCACCAATAACACCATAGCAGTTACCAGGAGTAAATTTAATATTAACATCTTCAAATAATTTACGAGACCCATATCTTAAACTTACATTTAAAACATTTATCACTCAACATACCTCATTTCATTTCTTATTCTTTCGATATTATAACATAAAGTTTTTATCTTTTCATGAAAATATGCAATATTAGGATAGTGAATTAGTGAGAATTCTGCAAAAAAAATCATTGTAAAATTTTTATATACATAAAATGATTTAATAACGAAAAAAAGAATTAATATTTAAATATGTAATAAAAAGAAAAAAAGCCGAATAATTTCGGCTTAAAATAATTAATTACATAGATTTAACTATATTACATAAGTGTATACGCAAATAAAATGACTTAAACTACCTAATAATATAAATATGTGAAATATTTCGTGAAAGCCCCAATTACCTATAGTTAATTTTTTTGATTTAGTTGCATATATAATTCCACCGATTGTATAAAGAATACCACCAAGAACTAACCAAAATAAACTTATTCCAGGTAAAATAGCAGCTAAAGGTTTAATCATAAATAAAGCAGCCCATCCCATTCCAATATACATTACACTATCAACCCAGCAAGGACAATTAAACCAACAAAGTTTAAATATAATCCCTGCAATAGCAAGAGTAATCATTACTACAAACATTGTAATACCAAATTTACCACCAATAGAAAGTAAGCAAAATGGGGCATAAGATCCAGCAATTAAAACAAAAATCATTGAGTGATCAAGTTTTTTAAAAATAGAAATTACTTTTTCACTAGAAATTATTCCGTGATAAGTTCCAGAAGTCATATATAAAAGAATTAAACTAATTCCAAAAATAGTAACAGATAATATTGCAATACTAGAAGCATTTGATGATATAGTTTTAATCAACATTGCGATTAAAGCAAGTAAAGATAATCCAGCTCCAGCAAGATGAGTAATAGAGTTAATCGGTTCTCTTAATTTTTTGTACATATAAATAAACACCTCTCAATTCAACATATAGTTTTTAAAACTACATGATATTATATTAATATTATTTATTATATGTGCAAAAGAGTCAAAGTTTATAATAGGGGATTTAAGGAAATTATCATTAATTACATCAAATATTCTTGCAAATATTAGTAAATGCTATTATTATTAAATGTAGAAATGATATGGTATGGTTTTTAAAACTATGTGGAGGATACTATGGATACATTAGAAATATTAAATAGTTTACACTTGGAAAGTAATATAAAGTTAGATGAAATACCAGAGATTGATTTATACATGGATCAAGTAATACAATTATTTGAATCAAAGTTAAGTGAGCAAAAAAGAAAAGAAGATGAAAAGATATTAACAAAAACTATGATTAATAATTATGCCAAAGGTAAGTTGTTATTACCAATAAAAAATAAGAAGTATTCAAAAGAGCATATAATATTAATGTCTTTAATTTATAATTTAAAGGGGGCATTATCTATTAATGATATAAAGCTTTCTTTAGATAAGATTATAAATAAATCAGAAGAAGAAAATTATCCATTAAGAGAATTATACTCTTGCTTTTTAGAGGAATGCATAAATGATGAAAATAATTTTAAAGAAGATGTTATTAATAAAATTGAAAGTATAAATAACAAAGTTGATGAAAATAAAGTATTAAATAGCGAATTTGAAAAAAGATTTTTATTGTTATGTTCTTTAGTAAATATGAGTAATATGTATAGAAGAATGAGTGAAAAATTAATTGATGAATTTTTTGATGAACAGGAGTAATATATGAAAAATGCAAGTGATTTAAAAAGAGAACTAGATAGAATCAATGGTCGAGGATATAAGTCATATAAAGATTTAGAGGGACAATATAAATTTAATAACTATATATTAAGCATAGATCATGTTCAAGGAGATCCATTTGCATCACCATCAAGAGTTAGGGTAATAGTGGAAAGTAAGGTTAATAAATTTCCAGGTCAATTATTTAATGAGAGGTATAGGAAAACTGCACTATGTGATTTTTTAACTAGATTATTTAGCAAAAATATATATAAATATGGTGAAAAAATATTTGGTTCAGGTAAGAGTGGACTTTTAGAAATAAGTAGATGTCCACAGCAGATATTAGAAAGAACCTCAATAGTAATAGATAATGAAAAAATTGAAGCAAGATTTTATGTAGGTTTTCCTGCAAGAGGTAGAAGTGTATTGTCAGCTGAATTAGAAAAGATATTATTTAATATTTTACCTAACATAGTAGAGAACACTTTAATTTACAATAATATAAACAATAAAGCTTTGGATGAAAGAATAAATTTAGTTCAAGATCAAGAGTTTATTAGAAGTGAACTTAAAAAGAGAAAATTAGTTGCCTTTGTAGCTAATAATTCTATTTTGCCAAGAGAAAGTGGAGTTTCACAAAAACCATTAAAAGATGGAAAGAAGTTTATATCACCTAAAGAATTAGAAGTAGAGTTTAATACACCAAATAGAGGAGTTATAAAAGGAATGGGAATACCAGAGGGAATAACTCTTATAGTTGGTGGTGGATATCATGGTAAGTCTACACTTCTTAGGGCATTAGAACTTGGTGTATATAATCATATTGAAGGCGATGGTAGAGAGTTTGTTATTACTGATGATAGTGCTTTAAAAGTAAGAGCTGAGGATGGAAGATCAATAACTAAAACAGATATATCACTATTTATAAATAATCTTCCTAATGGAAAAGATACAGTTAAGTTTTATACAGAGAATGCAAGTGGAAGTACATCTCAAGCAGCTAATATTGTTGAAGGAATTGAAAGTGGAACAAAAGTATTTTTAATTGATGAAGATACTTCAGCAACTAATTTTATGATTAGAGATACTATTATGCAACAGCTTGTAGCAAAGGATAAGGAGCCAATAACTCCATTTATTGATGTAGCAAAAAGTCTTTATAATAAAAAAGGTATATCAACTATATTAGTTGCAGGAAGCTCAGGGGACTTTTTTGATATTGCAGATTTAGTTATTCAAATGGATAATTATGAACCTTTTGAAGTTACGAAAAGGGCTAAGGATTTAAGTAAAGGAAATAAGGAGCATAATAAAGATTTAGATATTAATATTAATTTTAATAGAGTAATACTTAAAGGGACTATAGAGTCTGGACCAAAAGGTATTAAAATAAAAACTCTAGGTAAGGATGGACTTTCTATTAATAGAGATAATATAGATTTAAGAGCTGTTGAACAGATTGTAGATAGTGAGCAATTAAATACTATAGGTGCCATAATGAAATATGTTGAAAATAATTTAATGGGAAAAGATTTAACTTTAATTGAAATTGCAGACAAAGTAATTGAGGATATAAATGATAATCTTATTAATATTGATAGTACAAAAGGTGGATATGGAAGTCTTGCTATTGTAAGGAAACAAGAATTAATAAGTGCCTATAATAGGTTTAGAAAGCTACGAGTTAAGAAATAAATTATATATATTAAATAATAAATAATTTTAAAAAAATGGAAAAAATATCTAGTATATTTTCGTGAGATATGGTAATATTAATATTGTAAAGTAAATAATTTACAATGGCTTGTTGGTCAAGAGGTCAAGACGTCACCCTCTCACGGTGAAATCAGGGGTTCGATTCCCCTACAGGTCACCATATCAAGGATTTAGGAGTTAAACATTATGTTTGCTCCTTTTTATTTAAAATAAAATAAGCTATCCTTAAAGGATAGCTTAAATATTTTAATAAATGAAATTTGCAATTAGAACTATAACTGGTAATGTTATTAATGTTCTTTCTATAAATATTATAATTAATTCTTTTATATTTACTGGAATTTTTGATCCAAGTAATACTCCACCAACTTCAGACATATATACAAGTTGAGTTACAGATACCGCAGCAACTATAAATCTTGTCATTTCACTAGTTATTGTTGTTGAAGCAACAACTGAAGGTAATAGCATATCAGCAAAACCAACAACTAATGTTTGAGAAGCTTGAAGTGCTTCAGGTACTTGTAATAATTGTAGTATTGGAACAAATGGTAATCCTAAAATTTTAAATACTGGAGTATAAGTAGCTATTATAAGAGCTATTGTTGCCATACACATAACAATCGGAAGAACTCCAATCCACATATCTAAAACATTTTTAGAACCATCAATAAAGAATTCTTTTACACTAGAATTTTTTCTTGCTTTTGTTATAGCCTGTTCATATCCCCATGATAAAGAAGTATATCCTTCAGGAATAGATTCATCTAATTTTTTAGTTTCACCATTATAATAAGTATTTTTCTTTTTTGATAATGGATAAATTCTTGGAACTATTATTGCTGCAACTATACCAGCAAATGTAACAGTTAAATAGAATGGTACAAACATATTTCCAAGTCCTACAGTATTTATTACAACTAAACTAAATGTAATTGAAACTGCAGAGAATGTAGTACTTATAGTAGCAGCTTCTCTTTCAGTATAAAATCCATCTTCATATTGCTTGTTAGTTAACATTATACCTAAAGTACCATCACCTAACCAAGAAGTAATGCAATCGATTGATGAACGACCAGGTAATTTAAATAAAGGTCTCATTATTTTAGTTAATAAAGAACCAAAGAATTCTAGCAATCCGAAGTTAAGTAATAGTGGTAAAAATAATCCTGCAAATAAAAATATAGAAAATAATACAGTTAAAAGATCATGCAATACAAATGAACCAGTATCTGCACTTATTATCATTTCAGGACCTATTTGAAATGCTGAAAGAACTCCAAATATTCCACCAAGAACTCTAGATGTTAACCATAAAGGTGTAGTACTAAAAAGTGAGTTTAATAATTTATTATTAGTAATAAATTTAGGCTTAAATAATGTAGCTATTAAACTAAGTACTGCAGATATGGCTAATGTTCCAGTAATTATGTATACTAAATATTCACCAAGAAAATCCACTAACATTCCAGAAAAAATAGCTATTGGAATTGTTACATCACCTTCGTGTTTTATTGGAATCATAAATAATAGGATACCAATTATAGAAGGTATTATAAATTTTAATTTATCTTTTAGGGTAACCTTATTATTATCATCAAATGGTTTTAAATTTGAAATCTCCATTTTATCTCCTTTATATTTATTCATGTAATTTTTTATAATTATTCACATATATTCATTTTAAATGTAAGAATATTAAAAATCAATAGTTTTTATGCATAAAAATCTAAAAAAACTTATAAATATTAATTTTTATGCATAAATATTAAGATTTATAAGTTTTTTATTAAAAATTATAACTAGAAATCATTTTAAAAGGAATATAAGGGGATAAATGTAAAGGAAATTTTTATGGTAAATAGGAATAAAGATAATTATAATATATAAATAACAATTTAAGATTCAGGAGATGAGCAAAGTGAATTATAGAGATCAAATAAGAAGATGTAGTAGAATAGTAGTTAAGGTAGGAACCTCTACTCTTACTTATGATAATGGAAATATAAATTTAACAAGAATCGAAAAATTAACAAGAGTGCTATCGGATTTAATGAATTCAGGCAAAGAAGTTGTACTTGTTACATCTGGAGCAGTTGGTGTTGGAGTTAATAAGTTAAAATTAAAGGAAAAGCCAACAAGTATAAAAGAAAAGCAAGCGGTAGCTGCAGTAGGACAATGTGAGCTTATGCATATATACAGTAAGTTTTTTGGAGAATATAGTCATGTTGTTGGTCAAGTTTTATTAACAAGAGATGTTGTTGAGGACGATCATATAAGAGAAAATGTTGTTAATACATTTGAAACTTTATTAGAAAATGGAATAATACCAATAGTTAATGAAAATGATACTGTTGCTATAGATGAGATAGAAAATATAGTTAGATTTGGTGACAATGATAATTTATCTGCAATAGTTGCACAACTAGTATCAGCAGATTTATTAATTATATTATCTGATATAGATGGATTCTATGATTCAGATCCAAGAAAGAATCCAGATTCTAAACTTATAAAAACGGTAGAGGAAATTACACCTGAATTAGAAGCATGTGCAGGTGGTGCAGGAAGTTCACTTGGGACAGGAGGAATGGCTACGAAATTAACTGCAGCAAAAAGGGCTATAAATGCAGGATGTAATATGATATTAGCAAATGGAGATAATCCAGGAATATTATTAGAAATTACTGAAGGAAAAGAAATTGGAACATTGTTCATAAGAAAATAGTTATAGAGAGGGGTTAAAGAAAAATGAGTGAATTAATTATTAAAGGTAAAAAGTCTAAAGAAGTTTCTTTTACATTAGGAAATTTGAGTACAGGAGAAAAAAATAAAGGCTTAAATACAATGGCTGATTTTTTAGTTAATAATAAAGAAGAAATTATTAATGCCAATAAAATAGATTTGCAAGCAGCGGTAGAAAAGGGTATATCTAAATCTATGATTGATAGATTATCTTTAAATGAAGAAAGAATAGAAGGTATGGCTAATGGACTAAGACAAGTGGCAGCACTTCAGGATCCTGTGGGAGAAGTTTTAGGAATGTGGACTAGACCTAATGGATTACAAATAGGTCAAAAAAGAGTTCCTTTAGGTGTTATAGGAATAATATATGAAGCAAGACCAAACGTAACAAGTGATGCTGCAGGACTTTGTTTTAAGGCAGGGAATGCAGTTATATTAAGAGGTGGAAGTGAAGCTATTAATTCTAATAAAGCTATAGTTAATATTTTAAGAGCAGGCCTTAGATCTGTAAATCTTCCAGAGGATGCAATTCAATTAATAGAAGATACTAGTAGAGAAGTTGCAACTGAAATGATGAAATTAAAAGATTATATAGATGTCTTAATTCCAAGAGGTGGAGCAGGCCTTATTCAAGCAGTAGTAAAAAATGCAACAGTACCTGTAATTGAAACTGGAACAGGTAATTGTCATATATATGTTGATGAATATGCAGATTTTGAAATGGCTAAAAATATAGTTTTAAATGCAAAGACTTCAAGACCATCAGTATGTAATGCAGCTGAAAAGCTACTAGTTCACGAAAAGATAGCTAAGGAATTTATGCCAATAATTTTAAATGCTTTAAAAGAGGAGGGAGTAGAAGTTAGAGGCGATGAATCTTCAATTGCTTATGACTCTTCAATAGTAAAGGCGAATGATGAAGAATGGTATAATGAATATTTAGATTATATAATTGGTGTTAAAGTAGTTAAGGATATAGATGAAGCTATTAACATTATTAATCATTTTGGTTCAGGACATTCTGAAGCTATAATTACTAAGGATTATGCAAACTCACAAAAATTCTTACAAAAAGTAGACGCAGCAGCTGTTTATGTAAATGCATCAACTAGATTTACTGATGGTGAAGAGTTTGGATTTGGAGCAGAAATAGGTATTAGTACTCAAAAACTTCATGCAAGAGGACCTATGGGGCTTAAAGAACTTACGACTATTAAATATATTATTTATGGTAATGGTCAAATTAGATAATTGAGAAATTAAAGGTCTTCGGCATAATTAAAAAATTAAGGTGTGGAAGACACAGTTAAAAATTAAGATTTTATTTGTATAATTTCAATTTTTATTAGCTACACAGGGGGAATTAATGTGAAGTTTGAAATAAAGAAATTTAATGAATTAACTGTTGATGATATGTATGAAATTGCAAAATCAAGGTTTGAAGTTTTTGTTTGTGAACAAGAAATTACTGAAGAGCAAGACTTTGATGATAAGGATAAAGTATGCCATCATGTAATGTTAAAAGAAAATGGAAGAGTAGTTGCTTACAGTAGAATTGTGCCTAAGGGAGTTGGATATGAAAATATTTCAATAGGTAGAGTTTTAGTGCTTAATAGCCATAGAAGAAAAGGTATAGCACAAAAAATGATGAAAGCAGCTTTAGAATATATTAAAAATAATTTAGACGAAAATATAGTGGTACTATCTGCACAAGAGTATGTAAAAGAAATGTATTCAAGTGTAGGATTCAAAGTTATATCTGATGTTTATGATGAAGTGAACATTCCGCATGTCAAAATGAAAATAGAATTATAAAAAATAATGTACAAATACAATAGTCAATACATAGCATATAGTAGTAGAAATAGTCGAGAAGGAATAATATATGGCTTATGTATTGATTTTTTGTTTAATAATAGTACTAATTATTCTTAAGATTTTAGTAGTAATGGATAGGTATGGACAAAAGTATATTTTAGACATGAAAGACCTTCCGATAAATTGTGATACAGTAATTGTTTTAGGCGCGGGAGTAAGACCTGACGGAAGTCCTTGTGATATATTAGCAGATAGGCTTGATACTGGAGCCAGGGTATATGTAAGAAGAATAAGTAAAACAATTTTATTAACTGGGGATAATAGTGGAGAAAGTTATAACGAACTTAAGGTTATGAAAAAATGGATTATGGATAATTACACCAGTAAAAATATTAGAGAAGAGGACTTACTTATTGATAATTGTGGATTTTGTACATTTGATAGTATTTATAGAGCAAAAACTATATTTAATATAGAAAGTGCAATAATATCAACCAATAGATATCATTTACCAAGAGCTATATATATTGCAAGAAAATTAGGAATTGATGCTTATGGTATTGCTTCTGATATGAGGGAATATGATAGGATGAAAAAATATAAAAGAAGAGAATTATTAGCACAAATTAAAGATTTCTTTTTATGCCTTATAAAGATACATTAGTATGTAGCTTTATAAGGCTATTTTTAGATTTGATTAACTTAATTACTTTTGACATTATTAAATAAAATATATAATTTTATTTTACAAATATTTTATAATAAAAATATATAATATAGAGAGCAGGGGAAGGTTATGAGTAATATAAGATATACGTTAGTAACAGGTGCATCTACAGGAATAGGTTATGAATTATCAAAGTTATTTGCAAAAGATAAACATAATTTAATTTTAGTTTCTAGAAATAAAAATAAATTACAATCTGTAAAGAATGAATTGCTAAAATATAATATAGATATAAAAATATTAGCACTAGATTTAGAAAGTAGTGAAGATATTCAAAGTTTATTTAATTACATAGAAATAAACAAATTAGCTGTAAATATTTTAATCAATAATGCTGGTATAGGCACCTTTGGAGACTTTAATGATATTGAATGGAGTAAGGAAGAAGCGTTAATAGATATAAATATAAAAGCATTAACACAACTAACAAAATATTTTTTACCTAAAATAATAGATTATAAAAATGGAGGAGTTTTAAATGTTGCATCCACTGCAGCTTTTTGTTCGGGACCAAGAATGGCTGCATATTATGCATCAAAAGCTTATGTTCTTAACTTAACAGAAGCTATATATGAAGAATATAAAGGTAACGGGATAAATATATCATGTCTTTGTCCAGGTCCAGTTAAGACTAGCTTCCAAGGTAAGGCTGGTATTAAGAAAAGTGAATCTGCTAAGAAGTATTTAATGGATGCAGAAGAGGTAGCTAAAGTTTGTTATAAAGATTTTAATAAAGGAAAGCTTATTATAATTCCAGGAATGAAGAATAAATTATTAGTTATGGGAAACAAGCTTTTACCTAGAAGTATTTCAAGAAAGATAATATTAAAGACTAATAGAAAATAAAGGAGAAAAAGATGGGGATTTTTGATGGATATTTATTAGTTTCAGATATGGATGGAACACTTTTAAATAGTAAAGGAAAATTATCAGAAGAAAATAAAAGAGCTATAGAATATTTTGTAGATAACGGAGGACAATTTACTTTAGCTACTGGACGTATGTTGCCTTCTATAAAGAGACATATTCATAAAGTAAAGGTTACACTTCCTGTAATTATGTATAATGGAACGAAAGTTTATGATTTTAATAATGATGAAGTAATTTGGGAAAGGTTTTTAGAAGAAGAGCGAAAAGAAATAGTTAAAGTAGTTAAAGAAGTTAGTCCAAATGTGGGAATAGAAATATATAGTGATGAAATAGTATATATTTATCAATCTTGTAAAAGGACAGAAAGATTTAACAAACTAGGCTATGACGTAATTTATGATCTTGATGATAGTATCTGGAATAAAAAATGGACTAAGGTCTTGATTGTAGGAGAAAAGGAAGAGCTAGACTTTGTTGAAAAATATTTAAGAGAAACTTATGGTGATAATGATATTGTACGAAGTTCAAATGTATATTTAGAAATTATACCAAGAGAAGTTTCAAAAGGACAAGCATTAAAGGAATTAATAAAACATAAGAGACTTGAAGAGTTAAAGATAATTACGGTTGGAGATAATATGAATGATGTTGAACTTTTAGAAGAAGCTGATTATGGATTTTGTATAGAGAATGGTAGCGAAGAACTAAGAAATAAATCAAAGTATATAGCACCGAGTAATGATGATAATCCTATTGAATTTATAATAAAATGGATACAAGAATTAAAATAATTGTAGAATAAAAAGCTATATCAGGGACATTAAGGAATTTAATTAGCTAATTATTGAAATAGTTACGAATAAAACCATTTTATTCTTGACATTAATTAGTGTGCCATATAGAATATATACAAAGATATAGAATAATTTAATTAGTTAAAAAGTACACTTTAAATTGGTCCAGAGAGGCCAGAAAGGAGTATGTAGGTATGTTATACGTAAATAGCAATAGTTACATCGATTTATCAAAGAAATTTTCTAAAGTTAATTTTAAATATTATAAGGATAGTATGGAGAGATTACATAGTTAAATGTCTCCTTACTATCCTTTTCTGTTATTTTCACTAATATATGGTGAATTTAATAGGTAAACTATATTTAAAGTTAAAGAGCTTTTAGAAAGTGTATTTTTAGCTGTTATATACATAAATTGCAGGAGGGCTAGGAATGAAAGCAAGGCTTATATTAGAAAATGGTATGACTTTTGAAGGTAAGGCATTTGGATATTTAAAAGATAGCGTGGGAGAAGTTGTATTTACAACGGGAATGACAGGTTATCAAGAGGTATTAACAGATCCATCATACTATGGACAAATTGTAACTATGACATATCCGTTAATAGGAAACTACGGAATAAATTTAGAGGATAATGAATCAGGAGCACCAAAGGTAAGAGGCTTCATAGTAAGAGAAAAATGTAGCTTCCCAAATAACTTTAGATGTGAAATTGGATTAGAAGATTATTTAAAACAAAATAAAATAGTTGGATTAGAAGGAATAGATACAAGAGCTTTAACTAAAGTTTTAAGAAATAATGGAACTATGAAAGGAATTATTTCATTAGAACATGAAAGCTTAGAAGAAGTAGAAGAAAAGATTAAAGCTTTTTCAAATAAAGAAGCAGTTAGTATAGTTTCAACAAAGGAATCTTACACAATTGAGGGAACTGGCAAACATGTTGCAATAATGGATTTTGGAATAAAATCTAATATAATAAGAAATTTCAAAAAGAGAAATTGTAAAATAACAGTATTCCCAATGACAGCTACTGCAGAAGAAGTATTATCAGTAAATCCTGATTTAGTATTTTTATCAAATGGCCCTGGGGACCCAGAGGATTTAGGAAATGTAATAGAAAATGTTAAAAAGATTGTTGGAGTTAAACCTATAGTTGGTATTTGTTTAGGACATCAATTATTAGCATTAACTTTAGGTGGAAAAACTACTAAGTTAAAGTTTGGACACAGAGGATGTAATCATCCAGTAAAAGATTTAGAAAGAAATAGAGTTCATATTACTTCTCAAAATCATGGATATGTAGTTGATGAATTACCAGAAGGAGTTGTAGCAACTCATGTAAATATCAATGACGGAACAATAGAAGGTATGAAACACACTACTTTACCAATATACTCAGTTCAATTCCATCCAGAGGCTGCAGCAGGTCCAAAGGATAGTGAATATATATTTGACAGATTTATGGAATATGCACTATAGGAGGGTTTAAAAAATGCCATTAAATAAAGATATTAAAAAAGTTTTAGTTATAGGATCAGGACCAATTGTTATAGGACAAGCTGCAGAGTTTGATTATTCAGGAACTCAAGCATGCCAAGCATTAAAAGAAGAAGGAATAGAAGTTGTATTAGTTAATTCTAATCCAGCTACTATTATGACTGATAGAGAAGTTGCAGATAAAATTTATATAGAACCATTAACATTAGAATTTGTTGAAAAAGTAATAGCAAAAGAAAGACCAGATAGCTTACTTGCAGGTATGGGAGGGCAAACAGGACTAAATCTAGCAGTTGATTTACATGATGCAGGAATATTAGAAAAATATAACGTTAAAGTTATAGGAACATCAATAGCTTCTATCAAGGAAGGTGAAGATAGAGAGTTATTTAGAGATATGATGCACAGAATTAATGAGCCTGTTATTACATCTGAAATAGTAACTGACATGGAAGCTGGAATGGCTTTTGCAAATAAAATTGGTTACCCAGTTATAGTAAGACCTGCTTATACATTAGGAGGAACTGGTGGAGGAATAGCTGAAAATGAAGAAGAATTAAGAACTATTCTTGCATCAGGATTACAATTAAGTACAATAGGTCAAGTTTTATTAGAAAAATCAGTTAAGGGTTGGAAAGAAGTAGAGTACGAAGTAATGAGAGATTCTTACGGAAACTGTATAACTGTATGTAACATGGAAAATATTGATCCAGTAGGTATTCATACAGGAGATAGTATAGTTGTAGCTCCATCTCAAACTTTATCAGATAAAGAATATCAAATGCTTAGAACTGCATCAATTAATATCATTAATGCAGTAGGTATTGAAGGTGGATGTAATGTACAATTTGCTTTAAATCCAAACTCATTTGAATATGCAGTTATAGAAATTAATCCTAGAGTTTCAAGATCTTCAGCTTTAGCATCAAAGGCTACTGGATATCCAATAGCAAAACTTGCAGCAAAGATAGCTTTAGGATATGGATTAGATGAAATTAAAAATGCAGTAACTCAAAAAACTTATGCATGCTTTGAACCAACATTAGACTACGTAGTAGTTAAGATTCCAAAATGGCCTTTCGATAAATTCTTTACAGCTGATAGAGCTTTAGGAACAAAGATGATGGCAACTGGAGAAATAATGGCTATAGGTGCTAATTTAGAGTCAGCATTATTAAAGGGAATCAGAAGTTTAGAAATAGGAAAATATTCTTTAGACCATCCGAAGTTTAAGGAGATGAGTATACAAGAATTAAAAGAAGCTGTAATGAAGCCAGATGATGAAAGATTATTTGCTCTTACAGAAATGATAAGAAGAGATTATAGAATTGAAAGTATAGCTAAGATTACTGGAATAGATATATTCTTCTTAGAAAAATTCAAGTGGATAGTACATGAAGAAACTAGATTAAAATTAAGTAAAATAGATGATTTAGATAAAGAATGGTTATTAAACCTTAAGAGAAAAGGATTCTCTGACAAAGCTATAGCTGATATGTTAAAGGTTAGTCCTGATGATATTTACAGATTAAGAAATATTTGGAACATAAAACCGGCGTATAAAATGGTTGATACTTGTGGGGGAGAATTCGAAGCATTATCACCATACTACTACTCAACTTATGAGCAATATGATGAAGTTGAAGTATCAGATAAGAAAAAGGTTATAGTAATAGGTTCAGGACCAATAAGAATAGGACAAGGTATAGAATTTGACTATGCTTCAGTTCACTGTGTAATGGCATTAAAGAAGATGGGAATTGAAACTATAATAGTTAACAATAATCCTGAAACAGTAAGTACTGATTTCAACATATCAGACAAGCTTTACTTTGAACCATTAACAGAAGAAGATGTATTAAACATCATTGAGAAAGAAAAGCCTTATGGAGTTATTCTTCAATTCGGTGGACAAACAGCAATTAAGCTTGCAAACTTCTTAAAAGAAAAAGGAATTAAAACTTTAGGAACTACAGCAGATCAAATAGATATGGCTGAAGATAGAGAAAAGTTTGAAGAATTACTTGAAAAGTTTGATATAGCAAGACCTAAGGGTAAAGGTGTTTGGACTTTAGAAGAAGGTATAGAAGAAGCAAATAGATTAAAATACCCAGTACTTGTTAGACCTTCATATGTTTTAGGTGGTCAAGGTATGGAAATAACTCATGATGAAGAAGAGTTAACTTATTACTTAAGCAATGCATTTAAAAAGGATAAGAAAAACCCAATACTTATAGATAAATACTTAATGGGTAGAGAAATAGAAGTAGATGCTATATCTGATGGAGAAAATATCTTAATACCAGGTATAATGGAACATTTAGAAAGAGCTGGGGTTCACTCAGGAGACTCTGTAACAATGTATCCAAGCCAAAATATTAGTGATGAAATTAAAGCAAAAGTTTTAGATTACACTAAGAAATTAGCTTTAGCTATAGGAATTAAGGGGATGATAAATATTCAATTCATAGAATTTGAAGGAAATCTTTATGTAATAGAAGTTAATCCAAGAGCTTCAAGAACAGTTCCTTATATCAGTAAGGTAAGTGGAGTTCCGATAGTAGATTTAGCTACTAAGGTTATGCTTGGAGAAAAATTAGCTGACTTAGGATATGGAATAGATGTTTACCCAGAACCAAAGCTAGTATCAGTTAAGGTTCCAGTATTCTCAACTCAAAAACTACCAAAGGTTGAAGTATCATTGGGTCCTGAAATGAAATCTACTGGAGAAGTTTTAGGAGTAGGTAGAGATGTTAAGGAAGCTTTATATAAAGGATTTGTTGGTGGCGGAATGTATCCATCAATGGAAAAAGGAAAGATTTTAGCTACTATTAATAAGCATGATAAGGCAGAGTTCTTACCAATAGCTAAGGATTTAGCTAAGGCTGGATATAAGTTTATTGCAACTGAAGGAACTTGCAAGCTATTAAGAGAAGCAGGTATAGATTGTGAAGAAGTAAGAAGACTTAATGAAGAAGAGCCAAATATATTAGATATTGTTAAGAATAAGGAAGTTGATTTAGTTGTTAATACACCAACTAAGGGTAATGACTCTAAGAGAGATGGATTCTTAATTAGAAGAGCTGCTATCGAGAGAAATATCGGAGTTATTACAGCATTAGATACATTAAGGGCCATTGCTGATGTTAAAGTATCTGAAATTGATAAGAGAGATTTAGAAGTATTTAATATAGCTGAAATTTAGTTAAAAGTTAATTATGCCTTAGGTATTGAAGAGAGGATGTAAAAGCATCCTCTTTTTTTATAATAACAATTTAACATGAATAAAAATCCAATTATTATGTAAAATAAACCAAAAAAATGTTGACTTCGAACGAATGTTCTGATATTCTTTAGTTAAGAAATGAACATTTGTTCGGAGGTGCGGTATGAAAGGTAATAGAGGAATATTCGTAAAAGTTAATTATAAAAATATCGGAGAGCTTAATAGTTTTATTTATGATAGTATGAATGGGATAAATAAGAATAAAGATAAATATGTTATGTGTGCAGGAAAATATAATAAAGATGGATGGACAATGGTTTTTAAGGCTAAGAGTATAAGAGAAGCAGAAGAATTATTAAGTATAAATTCTGCTAGGAGAGAATTAGCTAAAAAGAAAGATTTATTACACTCACAGTTAATTGAAAATGATAGAGTATCAATACCACATTGGATGTGTAATAATTAAGAATTTTTTGTTGAAAGAAAAATACACAATAATTTATATATTATAATAAATGAAAGTAGATTTACTATTAATTAAGGTATAAAATAAAGTTAAGGAATATATAAATTGGAGTGAGATAACTTGAACAAAAAGGATTTACCAATAGGTTTTTTAGATTCGGGCGTAGGTGGTTTGAGTGTGATGAGAGAAGCCATAAAGATAATGCCTAATGAAAATTATATATATTTTGGAGATTCAAAAAATGCTCCATATGGTGTAAAACCAACAAAAGAGATTAGAGATTTAACATTTAATGTAGTTGAGTTTTTAATGGAAAAAGGGATAAAGGGGCTTGTTGTTGCATGTAATACAGCTACTAGTGCAGCAGTAAGCGAACTAAGAAGAGTATATCCTGATATGCCATTAGTTGGAATAGAACCTGCAATAAAGCCAGCAGTAGAGTTAAATAGAAGTGGTAAGATTTTAATAATGGCAACCCCAATGACTATAAAACAACAAAAGTTTAATTTGTTACTTAATAAATATAAAGAAAAGGCTGAAATAGTTCCAATACCATGTGCTGGACTTATGGAGTTTATCGAAGATGGCGTATTAAGCGGAAAAGAACTAGAGGAATATTTAGAAGAAAAATTAAGTTTATATAATAAAGATGATATTAGTTCTATAGTTCTTGGTTGCACACATTATCCATTTGTAAAAGATACAATATCAAAGATTGTAGGAAGCAATGTTGCTATAATAGATGGTGGAGAAGGAACAGCAAGAGAAATTAGAAGAAGATTAAAGGAAAAAGATTTATTAACAGATAGAGCTGAAACAGGAAGTATAACTATATATAACTCACTAGATGAACAAAAGGTTATTGATTTAAGTTTAAAGTTAATTCAACAACCGTAAATAAGAAAAGCGCCAAGAGGCGTTTTTTTATTTATAGCTATAAAAAGGAAATTATAAAAAATAATTGTTAAATAGTTGACAATATTCTGAAAAATGTATATATTATTAATATAGAAAGAATTTTCAGAAAATTCGAAAAGGAGAATGGGGTAATTAGTATGAATATAAAAATAAAAGAGTTTTTAGGGGAAAGCTATTCAATAGAAGATGCTATTTTATTAAGAGAAATAGTAAAAAATAATTTAGATTCAGGTGTAACTTTAGATTTTGACGGTTTAGAAAGAGTTCCATCAACTTTTTTAATATGTCTATTTAATGATTTGATAAATAAATTTGGACGAGACTATATTTTTAAACAAATTAATGTTAAAAATTTATCAAACTATAGTGATTATTCAAGAGTAGTTTTAGGTACTGCATTTCAACAATAAATTAAACTTTTCAATTCAATATAATATATTTTAAAGGACAGTCCTTTAGTAATTGTAATTTTCTTAGCCTCAATTTTCGAGGCTTTTTTTCTTTATCCATTAAAATATATTTAAAAAATAAAAAATTTAATTAAAACATTGAATTACTATATAGAAATATGATAATAATAAATTATACCAAAAAATGAAAGTGAGGTAATTATATGAAAAATCCTATAGTAACTATAGAAATGGAAAATGGAGATATAATGAAAGCGGAGTTATATCCAGAAATAGCTCCAAATACAGTTAAGAATTTTGTTGATTTAATAAATAGAGGATTTTATGATGGATTAATATTCCATAGAGTAATACCTGGATTTATGATTCAAGGTGGATGTCCAGAAGGAATGGGAATTGGAGGACCTGGATATAGCATAAAAGGTGAATTCTCAAGAAATGGATTTGCAAACAACTTAAAACATACAAAAGGTGTTTTATCTATGGCTAGAGCAATGCACCCAGATTCTGCAGGTAGCCAATTCTTCATAATGGTTGAAGATGCACCACACTTAGATGGACAATATGCTTCATTTGGTAAGTTAATAGAAGGATTAGATGTTGCTACAAAGATAGTTAACACTAAGAGAGATTACAGTGATAAACCATATGAAGATCAAGTAATGAAAAAAGTAACAGTAGAAACTTTTGGTGAAAAGTTTGATGAGCCTGAAATAATAGAAGACTAATATTTCATTAGGCGTAAATCTTTAAGGGCTGTATTAAAATATTAAATTTTAATACAGCCCTAAATTAAATTTATATGTGTATACTGGGGTGATTGTAATGCTTGATAATAATAAATGTATTTTAGTATATGGATTATCTAATATAGAGTTATTGAGTTTAAAGGAGTTAGGATATAAAATAATAGAAATAACTCCTGAAATGTGTGAGATGACATTAATGGATGTATTACTTGGTATGAGATTAGAAATATTCAATAGTGATCCAATTAAAGAAAAGGTAATACTATATAATAACTTATCAGAAGATGAGATTAGAAAAGCAATAGTGGATACTAGGCAAAATATTAAAGATGGGATATTAGCTGTAGTAACACAGCAATCTATCAATTGGAAAATAAGTTATCTTATTAAGCATTTAAGAGATGAAAAAGAATGGTATTCAAAATTTAGAAAGGAAAAGAGCAATGAGTAGAGTTGGTGAAAAGATAAAGGAAGCTAGATTAAAGTCTGGGATGACACAAAAAGTACTTGCAAAGAAGTTAGGTGTTGCAGAAAAGTTTATAAATGAAGTTGAAACGGGTAGAAGGATCGTACAAGAATCGTTTATAGATAAGGCTGCTAAAATCTTAAAGACAGATTTAAATGATGTAAGTATGGTTGTAACAGATGAAGCGTTAATGGAAGAAAGAAAAACTTATGCTACAATTAATAAGAAGCCAGCAAAGATAGAAACAGAAGAAGTATGGGATAATGCATTTTCATCTGTTTTAAAGAATGTTCCAATTTACGATTATAGTTTAAAGAATGTTAAAGGAAAAATAGAGTTACCTATTCATTCAAATAAAGTAGAAGGTTTTCCTCAAGATAAAGTTATGTATTTAGAGATCCAAGATAATGAGATGTCTGGATTTAGAATGATGCAAGGAGATTTAGCTTTTGCTCATTTAGTAAAGGAAATAAGTAATAATGGAATATTCTTAGTTGATTATAAAGGAAGTAGAAAAATAAGACAAATAAAGAGTCTAGGAAATTCTAAGTTACTTCTTGTAAGTAACGGGGGAGCTCTTATGACTGAAACTGTAGAATCTAGAGAAATATCAGTAATTGCAAAGTTAGAAAGAATAGAAATAAGATTATAGAAAAGTGCCAAAAGGCACTTTTTTATTATATAAATATTTAACTGTTTACTAATTTGAATAAATATAAATATTATTTTGGGGATAATGTGGATAAAATCATCAAAACTGTGGATAACTTTTGCATTGGTATAAGTTAGGTGTTTAGATATTATGTTGATTTAGTATTTATACGCTTATATAAGCATCGAGAATGATTTTTAAATTTGTTTAGGGTAAATATAAAGAGTCATACATATATTGATAAGAGAAATTATTATGAGGTGGTAAGTATAGAAATTAATAATTTAAATAAAGATGGTTTAGGATTATTAAAAAATATGCCTAAATCAGTATTATCAAAGATTAACATATCACATAGTTTTTTAACAAATAATAAAGACTCTGAAATTGAGGTAACTATTATCTCAGGCAGTACTCCAAATGAAATTTCTCAAGTTGTAAATAGCCTAGGTGGCAAATATACAGATTTGGGATATGGATATGGACTAGTTTTAATTCCTATAGATAATATTGTAGCTTTAGCGACAAGTCCTCAAATTCAATATATTGAATTACCTAAGAGTTTGTATACAGCTGATTATCAAAGTAATAGAGCTTCTTGTATAACTCAAATAAGTCCAGAGAATAATTTGAGAGGGCAAGGGATTTTAATAGGTTTTATTGATACAGGAATAGATTACACTCATCCTGCATTTAGAAATGCTGATGGAACAACCAGAATAGAGTATATATATGATTTATATGAAGGTGGAAAAATATATAATAGATCTCAAATTAATGAGGCTCTTAAGTCATCGAATCCTTATTCAATAGTTAGCTCCACTGATGTTGCTGGACATGGAACTCATGTTGCAGGTATAGCTTGTGCAGGTGGGAATATAGATAGTAAGTATTATGGTGTAGCACCTGAAAGTTCAATAGCTATGGTTAAGGTTGCTAGAAGCCAATTTGCATTGAGTACTCAAATAATGAGGGGAATAAAGTTTCTTATTGATAAAAGTAGGGAGCTAAACACTCCCTTAGCTATAAACATTAGTTTAAGTACTAATGATGGAGCACATAATGGAAGTAGTTTACTTGAGCAGTATATATCAACAATAGCAGCTATTGAAAGAGTAACAATTGTTATTGCAGCAGGAAATGAAGGTGAAGCAGCACATCATGTAGGAGGAAATT
>OOCW01000315.1_pt1 | contig 51682 bp, 50 predicted proteins | sample 1671201 | NCBI WGS metagenome assembly OOCW01 (sample SAMN06348132, study PRJEB24527) | human gut metagenome | biome: human gut; feature: ankylosing spondylitis patient; material: feces | host: Homo sapiens | place: China | collected 2015-10
TCGAAGCTTTAGCTCTTTTTATGGAAAAAACAATATAAATTCTTAACGCAAATTATACTGATTCCTGGAGATAATATCATTAATTTTCGTCATCACGGCATTCAAGCTCTAACGAACAATTTAGTTAAAAAGCGAGATACTATTTGTATCTCGCTTTGTATTATAGATATTTTCTAATTTCATCTACTTTATTTAACTCTTCCCATGGAAGATTTAAATCATTTCTTCCGAAATGTCCATAAGCAGCTGTTTGTCTGTATAAAGGTCTTCTTAATTCAAGATCTCTTATTATTGCTCCAGGTCTTAAATCAAATACTTTTTCAACAATACTTGTTATTTCTTGATCTGAAATTTTACCTGTTCCAAAAGTATCAACCTCAATAGACACTGGCTTTGCAACCCCTATAGCATAAGCTAATTGTATTTCTAATTTATCTGCAACTCCAGCTGCAACTAAGTTTTTCGCAACCCATCTTGCTGCATATGCTGCTGATCTATCAACCTTTGTTGGATCTTTTCCTGAGAATGCTCCACCACCGTGTCTTCCATATCCTCCATAAGTATCAACTATAATTTTTCTACCTGTTAATCCACTATCCCCTTGTGGCCCTCCAACAACAAACCTTCCTGTTGGATTTATATAGTACTTAGTTGATTCATCTAATAATTCTGCTGGAATAACAGCCTTTATAACATGTTCCATTAAATCTTCTCTTATTTGCTCTTGGCTAACATGATCATCATGTTGAGTAGAAATTACTATTGCATCAATTCTAACAACTCTATTATCATCATACTCTACTGTTACTTGAGTTTTTCCATCTGGTCTTAGGTAAGGTAAAGTTCCATTCTTTCTTACTTCTGTTAATCTTCTAGATAATCTATGTGCCATAGCAATTGGTGAAGGCATATATTCTGGTGTTTCATTAGTTGCAAAACCAAACATCATTCCTTGATCCCCAGCTCCAACAGCTTCAACATTATCTTTTTCACCCGATCTAGATTCTAGCGCCTCATCAACACCCATAGCTATATCACCTGATTGTTCATCAATAGACGTTAAAACTGAACATGTATCACAATCAAATCCATATTTTGCTCTATCATAACCTATTTCTCTTATTGTTTTTCTAACTATTTTAGGAATATCCACATAACAAGATGTTGATATTTCACCCATTACTAATACCATTCCAGTTGTTACTGCTGTTTCACAGGCAACTCTTGCCATAGGATCCTTTTCTAATATATTGTCTAAAACCGCATCTGATATCTGATCACATATTTTATCTGGATGACCCTCTGTTACTGATTCTGAAGTAAATAATCTTTTCATTTTTTTGCTTAGCTCCTTTCATTTTTTGATATTAATTCTAAGCAATAAAAAAAGCCTCTTCAAGATAGAAGAGACTGAAATTATCTAAGGTCTTTCTTATCTTGCAAAATTAAATGTTCTGCAGGAATTTGCACCACGTCTACCAGTTACAAGTGACAGGTGACAAATTATTAAACTTAACTTGTCACTTGTCACTTATCACTTGTCGCTATCGACAGGTTGCCGGGTTTCATAGGGCCTTTCTCCCTCCACCTCTCTGGATAAGAACTAATATCAAATTTTATTTCTAAAACATTTTAACAATATATACATACTATGTCAATAGTAATTATATACCTTATTTTTAATAGGAAATTTAAGTTAATAAAAAAAGCATGGTTTTAACCATGCTTTGGTGGGGGAGGACGGATTCGAACCATCGAAGCGAATCGCAACAGATTTACAGTCTGCCCCCTTTGGCCACTCGGGAACTCCCCCTTATTTGGAGCTTCATGTCGGAGTCGAACCAACAACCTGCTGATTACAAGTCAGCTGCTCTGCCATTGAGCCAATGAAGCGTATTTGGTGGAAACAACAGGGATCGAACCTGTGACCCTCTGCTTGTAAGGCAGATGCTCTCCCAGCTGAGCTATGCTTCCATAATAATAAAATTAAATTTTTAAATGGTGGGGGAGGACGGATTCGAACCATCGAAGCGAATCGCAACAGATTTACAGTCTGCCCCCTTTGGCCACTCGGGAACTCCCCCTTATTTGGAGCTTCATGTCGGAGTCGAACCAACAACCTGCTGATTACAAGTCAGCTGCTCTGCCATTGAGCCAATGAAGCGTATTTAATTTAATTTTATTAAGTTAAGTTATTAATGGTGGGGGAGGACGGATTCGAACCATCGAAGCGAAACGCAACAGATTTACAGTCTGCCCCCTTTGGCCACTCGGGAACTCCCCCATATCTTTTATTAATAACTTTACTGCCGTTCGTTATGTCACTGCCGAACTGACAAGGACTAGTATATAATTAATGCTCATATAAATCAACACCCATTTTAAGCTTTCTACAGCGATTATAATTAATTATATTCGTTTTTCTTATTTTTTCTCATTTTTAATACAAATTTCATTATTTATTTAAATAAATAATTAACATATTAATTTAAATAAAACTAATATTTTTATATGCTTCAGTAACATATCTATCTTACAAAAATATATTATAATTGATAAAATACTTTAATTCCGAAAGTTTATTTTTATATAGTTTTTTCTAAGAAAAAATTATATTATCAAATGTCCAATCATATATTTTTATATATGATATTCTTTCATCTATTATCATGATAGGGGTGAATTATTTGATAAAACGTAAATTTAACTATAAATCTAATTTAGCATATTACGAAATTGCTGAATTCATGAGAAAATACATTAACTCTAACACTATAATAGTTTGTATTGGCACTGATAAGTGTGTGGGCGATTGTTTGGGACCGTTAGTTGGGACATTTCTTGAAGAACATAATTTTCCCTTACCTGTATATGGAACATTAAGAGATCCTATTCATGCACTAAATCTTGATAAAAAGCTAATTGAAATAAACAAATTACATCCAGATGCCTCTATAATAGGTATCGATGCATGTTTAGGAGATACAACATCAATAGGTGAAATTCATACTCGGGATTATCCAATCCACCCTGGAAAAGGTGTAGGCAAATCACTTCCTGATGTTGGTTCTGCTTCAATCATTGGAATAATTGATTCTAGTGATACTGCTGAATTCTTTACCTCTAGGAGCATAAGACTTCACTTGGTATTTGAAATGGCAAAAGTTATTTCTCACGGGCTTATTCACGCATACTATCTAAATAGCATAATCAATAAATAAAGCTAGAAGTTAATTACTTCTAGCCTTACTATTTCACAAAAAATATAATAATAACTAATTTATTAATTGTATCTCTCTACTTGAAAAATCATTGTCCAATTTGCTAACATAATTTAAAACTTCGCCAGTTCCTATTGCAACAGCTTCAACTGAATTTTCTGCTATTCTAACTGTTATACCTGTATTTTCTTCAATAAGCCTGTCTAGTCCATCAATTAGCGCACCACCACCAGTCATTAATATTCCCTTTTCTATTATATCAGCTGATAACTCTGGTGGAGTTTTTTCCAATACTGATTTTACACTCTCAACTATTAATGATACAGGCTCCATCAATGCACCTCTTAATTCTTCAGTAGAAATAACTATTTCATCAGGTAAACCTGTAATTAAATTTCTCCCTTTCATTGTAGTTGTTAAATTTCTAGATCCTTTAAATACTGATCCAATTGTTACTTTTAAATCCTCTGCTGTTTTTTCTCCAATTAAAATCTTGTATTTATTTCTAACAAATCTTGTAATCGCCTCATCAAATTTATCACCAGCAATCTTAATTGATTCTCTTATAACTACCCCACCTAATGAAATTACAGCTATATCAGTTGTGCCTCCACCAATATCAACTATCATATGACCATCTGGTTTAGTTATATCTAATCCAGCACCAATTGCCGCCGCTAATGGTTCTTCTATAAGATGTACTTTCTTAGCCCCTGAATTCATTGTTGCATCTACAACAGCCCTTTTTTCTACCTCAGTTGCTTGGGAAGGTATGCAAACCATTACTTTAGGCGCTATAACTCTTCCTTTTCCACATGCTTTTTTTATAAAAGCCTTAAGCATTTTTTCTGTTACATCATAATCTGAAATAACACCATCTCTTAACGGACGAACTGCAACTATATTTCCTGGCGTTCTACCAATCATTTTTCTAGCCTCTTCACCAACAGCTAGAACTTCATTGTTATTTTTATTAATGGCTACAACTGATGGTTCTTTTAACAAAATGCCTTTACCCTTAACATATACAAGTACAGTAGCTGTTCCTAAATCTATTCCTAAATCGCTACCACTTCTCCAAAACCACATTTAATTCACTCCTAAATATATAATAATTTCAAAATAATGTCTTTTTCTACAAATTTATCTCTACTACAATTATATATGTAATGAATTTATCATTCAATGCTTTTATACTTCATTTTCCTTATACTTCATTTTTGTAGCTTCTCCACCCCTTATATGTCTTTCTGATTTATTTAATTCTAATATTAAATGTGTTTGTTCTGCTATAGCTGGATTAATTTTAGGTAATCTTTCAGTCATATCCTTATGAATAGTACTTTTACTTACACCAAATACTTTTGCTGTTTTTCTTATTGTAGCCTTTGAGTCAATTATATATTGTGCAACTTCTAAAACTCTCTCTTCAATATAATCTTTCAAAATTCTACCTCCTTAACCTCTATTTATTATTTGCTCAAACTCAAAAAAAATTCGTAAAATTTACATAAAAATAAAAACTAAATATTTTTTTAAGTACCAACCATAAAAATGGTTGATACTTAAAACAATTACTTAAAATCAAAGTATGCACTAGGATCAACATCATTTCCATTTGCATCTTGTACTTGAACATTTAGTACATCACCGCAAACTTTTGATGTAAATATACCTGAAGTATTACCAACTGTACCTATTTCAGTTCCAGTGCTAACAACATCTCCAACCGCAACTTTAACTTCTTCACTTAGGTTAGTGTACTTTGTCTTTAATCCATTTGCATGTGCAATAACAACATAAGTACCATCAGTAGTATTGCTTGATACTTCTTCAACTTTTCCTTCAGCTGCAGATTTAACTACAGTTCCAACTGCAGCATTAATATCAATACCTCTTCTAGATGTATCCTCACTTCTAGTTTCATCTACATAAGTTCTAATCATTTTTCCAAACTCTCTTGAAATAGCTACATTACCATCTATAGGCAATGATAAAACTACTTCTGTATCTGTTCCTGCAGAAACATCTGCTACTTCTTCTTGTGTAATTTCTGTAGTTTGATTTTCAGCAACTTCCTCTTGATCATTAGTTGCTACTTCATCATCTACGCTTGCAACTTCTGGTTCAGATAAACTTTCCTCATTACTATTAGCTAATTCATCATTATTTTCTACTCTTTCAGCATTTTGCTTATTAAAGTTAGAATCTGTTTCTGAAGAATTATTATCCTCCACCTCATTTAAAGATAATTCGTTATTTACCTTGTTTTGTTCCTTAGCAACAGAATTTTTTCTAATTGTAAATGCTGCTACAGTTGCAACTATACATAGACAAACAAATAATACTAAGTAAAAGCCCTCCTTTCTGAAAAAGTCCTTTACTTTATTTTTTTTATTTTGGTCCATTTCAACACCTCCTGTCTTGTATTCTTGCCCCTAAAAGTAAATTAATTCACTTAAAATTCAAATTTTATACGTCAAATTTATACAAAAAAAAACAAAAAGAGATTGCTTTAAGCAAATCTCTTTTTGTTTTAAGTTTTATATTCATGTATTAATTAAATTTCAAATATCCTATATTAATCCCAGTATAATAATGCTTTAATATTTCATCATATGATTTACCTTCTTTAGCCATAACATTAGCTCCCCACTGACTCATTCCTACTCCATGTCCATATCCTTTACACTCAAATACAATTGTATTTTCATTTATTGAATATGTAAAATTAGTTGAATTTAGTCCTGCTATAACTCTAAAATCGCTTCCTTTTATTTCATCATTACCAACAGCTAATGTAATAACCCCACCAGCCTCACTTCTCTCCATTACTTGTAGCTTTGAACTTAAATTAGATGTATTTACTCCTGAGGTAGGATACTTAGAATTTATGGCTGAAACTAAATCACTTAAAGCCATTTCTTTTTTACTAGTATATTTAGGGGATACCTCTTCACCTTTGCTTTCAACAGATACAAGATATGGTATATCTCCCAATGATGCATCAATAGCTGACTCAGTTTCTCCAGAACTTGTAGAAAAAAATAACGGATATAACACTAATTCTCCTTTATATGTTAAAATCATTCCCTTAGTATCATCTACTGCTGATTTTATTTTGTTCCAATACTTCTCACCATTTTCTTCTCCCCATTTGCTAATTAATTCATCTTTAGATGAATATACCTGACAATGTGCAGAATCACATATATCACTTCCATTAGCAATAGGGCAACTATTTATTTTTTTACTTACTAAATAAGTTCTACTTGCTATAGCTTGTGCTTTTAATGCTTCATCCTCAAAACTTACTTGCATCTCATTAGCAACTACTCCACATATATACTCTTCCAAATCTACTTCTTCTATTTTATCCTGCAATGTTCTATAAACTTTTATTTTTTCATCTCCATTAATATATATATCAGTGTTTACTTCTGCTGAAGTCTGCATAGATACTCCCTGATCTTCTATATATTCATTTGGTTCTAGATTAATTTTACCTTCTATAGAAATTATAGGAATAATTATCATAAATAAAATTATTAATATAGTTGTATATAATAGCGGTTTTATTCTGGTTATACTATAACAATTTATTTTTTTCATAATACCTCCTATCAATAGGTTACATCTATATATATGTTTTAATCTGTAAAACAATACCTTTTATTTAAAATCATTCTTTCCTATTTCTATATAAAAAAATTTAGGAGCCTCAAAATGGCCCCTAAGTATTATTTATAGGTTCTATATATTTCTGCTCCAAGCTTTCTAAATTTATCTTCTATATTAGTATATCCTCTATCTATATGATATATTTCTCCTATTTCTGTTTCTCCATTTGCAACTAATCCTGCTAAAATCATAGCTGCTCCGGCTCTTAAATCAGTAGCCTTTACTTGACATCCAGTAAGATTATCTACCCCTTCAACAATAGCAACTCTTCCATCAATTTTAATATTTGCCCCCATTCTACCAAGTTCTCCAACATGCATAAACCTATTTTCAAATACAGTTTCAGTTATTACGCTAGCTCCTTTAGTAATTGATAATAATGCCATCATTTGAGCCTGCATATCAGTTGGGAATCCTGGATAAGGCATTGTTTTTATGTCTACAGGTCTTTTTTCCCCAGTTCCGTCTACTATCATTTTTTCTCCATCCATTTTACAATAGACACCGCATTCCTTTAACTTTTCAATAGTTGGCATCAAATGTTCGTCATTAACTCCATTAATAGTTATTTTACTGTTTGTTATTCCAGCTGCAACCATAAATGTTCCAGCTTCAATTCTATCAAAAATAGGTGTAAATGGCTCTGGTTGTTTTAATTCTGATACACCATGTATAGTTATTCTTCCATATCCAGCACCTTCTATTTTAGCTCCCATACTATTTAAAAACCTTGCTAAATCCCATATTTCTGGCTCTTCAGCTGCATTTTCTATAATTGTAACTCCAGGAGCAAATACAGAAGTCATCATAATATTCTCAGTAGCTCCTACAGATGGAAAATCTAAATATATCCTATTTCCATGTAAATCTTTTATTTTAGCTTCAACATACCCATAGCCTATTTCAGAATCTATTCCTAACGCCTTAAATCCTTTTAAATGAAGATCTACAGGCCTACTCCCTATATTGCATCCTCCTGGCATTGATATTTTACATCTTCCAAATCTAGCTAACATAGGCCCCATCACTAAAAATGATGCTCTCATCTTACGTATTAATTCATTATTAGGTTCTATTTCTTTTAAATTTAAAGTATTTATTTTTAAATCGCCTGTTATTGGTGAAAATTTCACTTCACAATTCAATTCTCTTAATAAATTTATCAAAACTGTTACATCTTCTAACATAGGTACTTTTCTTAAAATTATTTCTGTTGGATTTAAAATAGTTGCAACTATTATAGGTAATACTGAATTTTTTGCAACACTTATATCAACTTCTCCTTGAAGTTTCCTTCCACCTCTAACTATAATTTTTTCCATATTATCCTCCATATTTATTTTTAGTATGTTACGAAAATTATCGGCGTTCCTATAATTAAATATGAACCTGTATCGTAAGTAATTTGTCCAATGTTTATATTTGTCCCATCCATCATTGTTGCTTTCGCTATACTACCATTACTTATATCTAAATTTTCATTAACTTTTATTTTTAATTTATTTTCTATATCTTCAAATGCATTTTTATCTTCTGTTTTTATCTTACCCTTTATAAACGAAAAATACCTCTCATCTATAAAATTACTATTTCTAATTTCTTGCACTAATAACTTTAAATAACTTTCAGATAAGGTTTTATCATTATTAATAACTATTACTTCAACTTTTATTAATTCATTGTAATTATACATATTAACACTATAATTAATATTTTCACCCTCTACAGATATCCAGTTCTCACCTTTTGTTACTATCACATCACTTTTTGCTGCGAAAATTTTATTAATTCTTTTCAATTCATTATTGATATCCGTTTTTATTGTATATTCTAATTTCACTCCATTATTTACAAATTCATATTCATTTAATATATATCTTTCGACTTCATTAAATAAATCTTTCTTTGCTTCACATTCATATTCTTTTCCATTAATAATTAATAGAGAAAAGATTAAAAGAAATACAAAAAATATCTTTTTCATATTGTAATCCCCTGCCCTTCCTCTAAAATTATTGTCCAAACTATATTTTTTATACAACAAAACTATAAATTTAGTATTGCTTTTCCTTATAAGTGAAACTCTAAATCTTTGATATAATATATATATATTATAAATACCCTAGAATAGTTCGCTTTCATCTTAAATTTTTATAAATCTCTACTATATTCGTCTATATACAACAGTGTATTTTAAATTTTCTACTTTTATATATAATATTCAAAAAAAAAAAGAAGCCACTTATTTGCGACTTCTTTATTCCAATTCTAATCTAGCTTTAGCCCTTGCTTCTGCCTTCTTAGCCCTTTCAATATCTATATTATTTTCTTTACTATTTAATCTACCCTGTGCTCTCTTAAGAGCCTCCTCAGCACGATTTTTATCAATCTCTTCTGGGAAATTAAAAGAATCACAACAAAAATTAATTATATTATCCTTAATATAAACAATTCCTGATGATGTAAATAAACTTTTCTTATTTCCATCAATAGTAGTATAGGTAGTTACTGTTGGTATAGTTGCTATTATAGTTGGTGCGTAATTTGCTAAAATTTCTATTTTACCATCAAATTCAGTTGTTGATAAACTAATTACCTCTTCTGTTAGTACTTCACGCCCTGGAGCTACAATATTAAGTTTTATTAATTTTCCCATAAATCATATCTCCTATTTCATACTATTTGCTTTTTCTACAACTTCTTCAATTGTACCTGCAAATAAGAATGCTGATTCAGGTAAGTGATCGTATTTTCCTTGTAATATTTCTTTAAATCCTCTTACTGTTTCCTTTACTGGAACATATCTTCCTTGCATTCCTGTAAATTGTTCAGCAACTGTAAATGGTTGAGATAGGAATCTTTGAATTCTTCTCGCTCTAGCTACTACAGCTTTATCTTCATCTGATAATTCATCAACACCTAAAATTGCAATAATATCTTGTAATTCTTTATATCTTTCAAGTATATTCTTTACTTCTGTTGCTACTTCATAATGCTCTTTTCCAACTATTCTTGGATCAAGAATTCTAGAAGAAGATTCTAGAGGGTCAACTGCTGGATATATACCTAATGCTGAAATAGATCTTGATAATACAGTAGTAGCATCTAAGTGCGTAAATGTAGTTGCTGGTGCTGGGTCTGTTAAGTCATCAGCTGGAACATAAACAGCTTGAACTGATGTTATAGATCCATTTTTTGTTGAAGTAATTCTTTCTTGAAGTGCTCCCATTTCAGTTGCAAGTGTTGGTTGATATCCAACAGCTGATGGTATTCTTCCTAATAATGCAGATACTTCTGAACCTGCTTGCGTAAATCTAAATATATTATCTATAAATAATAATACATCTTGCCCCTGATCTCTAAAATACTCAGCCATAGTTAACCCAGTTAATGAAACTCTCATTCTAGCACCTGGTGATTCGTTCATTTGACCAAATACTAATGCAGTTTTATTAATAACTCCAGAATCCATCATCTCATGATAAAGGTCATTACCTTCTCTAGATCTCTCTCCTACACCTGTGAATACAGAAAGTCCACCATGCTCTTTTGCTATATTATTAATTAATTCTTGAATTAAAACTGTTTTTCCTACTCCAGCTCCTCCAAATAGACCTATCTTACCACCCTTTTGATATGGTGCAATTAAATCAATAACTTTAATTCCTGTTTCGAACATTTCAGGCTCTAAAGATTGCTCCTTAAAAGTTGGTGCAGGTCTATGTATAGGATATGATTCTTCAGCATCTATAGCACCTTTATTATCTATAGGCGCTCCTAATACATTAAATAATCTTCCTAATACATTCTTTCCTACCGGTACTGATATTGGCTTTCCTGTGTCTAAAGCTCTCATACCTCTCTTTAATCCATCTGTAGATTCCATTGCTATTGCTCTAACAATATCATCTCCAACATGTTGCTCAACTTCTACAACTAACTCTCTATCACCCATATCAATTTTAATCTCATTGTATATGTTTGGTAGAGAAGCTTCATCAAACTTTATATCAACTACTGGTCCAATTACTTGAACTACTTTTCCAATTTTACTTTCAGCCATACTTCTTCCTCCTTGCTACTTTTGAGCTTCGGCTCCCCCAACAATTTCTGAAATTTCTTGCGTTATAATTCCTTGTCTAATTCTATTGAACTTAATATGAAGATTTTGTAGTATGTCATCTGCATTTTCAGTAGCTCCATCCATCGCTGTCATTCTAGCACTATGTTCGCTTGCCTTTGCACTAAGCATACATGTTTTAAGTTGACTTTTTAAATACATATCTATTGCATTTTTAAATACAGCTTCTTCATTTGGTTCAATTATATATTGCCTTGCATTACCAGACTCTTTCTCTATGGGTAATATCTTGATACTTTTTACCTCTTGTTTAACTGGAGAAATAAACTCTGTATATACTATATTTACTTCAGAAACTTCTCCCTTTTCATATAAATATATAGCGTCATTATATATCTTATTAACATCTTTAGTAGCAGGCATATCTGGTAAACCTACATATTCTGAATATGTATTTATTCCATACCTAGAAACATATGAAATTCCTTTACTACCTACAAGAATAACCTTTGCTCCGCCACTCTTTTCTATTAAATTATTTAAATATATAACCACATTATTGTTATATCCTGCACATAGTCCAGTGTCTGAAGTCAATACAATATATAGTTTATCTCCATTAAAGTTCTTATAATAAATTGAATCAAAATCTTCTGGCATACTAGAGACAACTTCCTTAATAACTTCTTTACACAAATTATTATATTGCTCATTAGCTACAAGCTCTTTTCTTGCTTTCCTGAGTTTAGAAGTGGCAACAAGCCCCATAGCCTTAGTTATTTTTCTAGTACTTTCAACTGACTTTATTCTTCTTTTTATCTCTATAAGTCCCGCTGCGCCCACTTGTTTTACCTCCTAAAGAATTGCATAGCTATATAAAGCTATGCATCTTTTAAAAATTCTTTTTTAAATTCAATTATACATTTTTCAATGTTTTCTTTTAATTCCTTAGTTAATTGTTTTTCAACAATTATTTGCTTTAATACATCCCTTTGATGGGTATCCATATATTCTAAGAATTCTTCCTCAAACTTTCTAATATCCTTAACCTTTATATCTGATAAAAAGTCATTTACAGTTGCATATAATATAACTATTTGCTTTTCAACATCCATAGGCTTATATTGATCTTGCTTTAATATTTCTGTTATTCTCTTACCTTTTTCTAATCTTCTCTTAGAATCAGAATCTAAATCAGAACCAAATTGAGAGAATGCTGCAAGTTCTGTATATTGTGCAAGTTCTAATCTTAATGTACCAGAAACTTGTTTCATAGCCTTAATTTGAGCATTACCACCAACTCTTGATACTGAAATACCTGCATTTACTGCTGGTCTTTGCCCTGCGTTGAATAATTCAGTTTCTAAGAATATTTGACCATCTGTAATTGATATTACATTAGTTGGAATATATGCTGTTACATCTCCAGCTAATGTTTCTATAATAGGAAGTGCTGTTAATGAACCTCCTCCATTTTCTTTAGATAGCTTTGCAGCTCTTTCTAAAAGTCTTGAATGTATATAAAATACATCTCCTGGATACGCTTCTCTTCCCGGTGGTCTTCTAAGTAATAATGACATTGTTCTATATGCTACTGCATGCTTAGATAAATCATCATATATTATAAGAACATCTTTCCCTTTATGCATGAAGTATTCACCCATACTACATCCTGCATATGGTGCTAAATATTGAAGTGGAGCACTTTCTGATGCTGTTCCCGCAACAACTATTGAATAATCTAAAGCTCCCATTTCCTCTAATGTATTAACTATATGTGCAACTGTTGACTGCTTTTGACCAATAGCTACATATACGCATATAACATCTTTACCTTTTTGATTTAATATAGTATCTATTGCAATAGCCGTTTTACCAGTTTGCCTATCACCAATAATAAGTTCTCTTTGACCCTTTCCTATTGGAACCATTGAATCTATTGCTTTAATACCTGTTTGTAATGGTTCATTAACTGAAGATCTATCAATTATACTTGGCGCCGGTACCTCTATAGGTCTAGTACCTGAATAATTGATAGGCCCCTTACCATCAATTTCTTCTCCTAAAGAATTTACAACTCTTCCTAGAAGACCCTCACCTACAGGAACTTCAACTATTTTATTAGTTCTTTTAACTATATCTCCTTCTTTTATTCCTTCCTCAGAACCCAATAAAACACATCCAACATTATCTTGCTCTAAATTTAAAGCCATTCCAAATACGCCATTTGGGAACTCTAAAAGTTCACCTTGCATACAATCATCTAATCCATATACTCTAGCAATACCATCACCAATTTGAATTATTGTTCCAGAATCTGAAGTTTGGATTTGATTTTCATATCTTTGTATCTCTTTTTTTATGATAGATGTTATTTCTTCTGGTTTTATATTCATGCAATCACCTCTATTCAGTAGCAAGCATTAGCTTTTCTAAATCATCTAACCTTGTTTTTACAGTCCCATCTATAACGTCATTTCCTATTCTTACATAAATTCCGCCTAGAATTCCTGGATCAATTTCTTTTTTCAATATAACTTCTTTATTGTATTTTTTTTCAAGCTTATCTACTAAGGAGTTATATTCATTTTCTTCTAATGGTACAGTAGTTTTTACAATTCCCTGTAATACATTTAACTTTTCTAAATGTATTTTTTCCATTTCTTTTAATTTTTCTTTTAAAAATAAAATTCTGTCCTTCTCTATTAATATTAATAAAAATGATAAAAGTTCTTCATCTATTTTACCTTTAAATATATTAATAAAAGTCTTTTTCTTTTGCTTTGTACCTATTTGTGGATGTTTTATTACTTCAAAGAAATCTTTGTTATTTTCAATTAACTCACAAATTTCTCTTAGATCTCCTAGATACTCATCAACTTTTCCTTTTTGTTCTGCCACCTCATATAGTGCCAGTGCATATCTTCGGTCTAAGTACTCATACATATTTAATTACCTACCTCAGAAATAAACTCATCAATTAATTGTCTATTTTTTTCTTCATCAATATTTTTTTCTATTACTTTTCTAGAAAGATCTAAAGCTAAATCTATAGCTTCTTTCTTTAATGCATATTGTGCTTTTTCTTTTTCTCTTTCTATTTCTACTTTTGCTCTTTCTATGATTAAATTGGCTTCTGATTTCGCTTCTTCAACAATTTCATCATATACTTTTTCAGCCTTTCTCTTATGTCTTTCTGTAATAGCTTTACCTTCTTCTCTAGCTCTTTGTAGTTCTCTTTCATTATTGATTGCTAGAGTTCTTGCTTTTTCAAGTTCTTCATCTGCACTATCTAACTTTTGAGATATTTCATTTTCTCTAGCTTCAACTATTAATTTAACTTTTTCAAAGAAGAAATATTTTAATCCAAAGAATAGAATTAAAAAATTTACTACTGTGGCCAACATAACACCTAGATTAAATTCCATTACTTATTCTACCCCCTTCTGGAGTCATTAAAATATTATGCTACTCCAACAAATATTAATAATATTGATACTAGTAATCCATAAATAGCAGTTGCTTCAGCAAAAGCAGAACCTATAACTAATGTTGTAGTAATTTTTCCTGTTGCTTCTGGATTTCTTGCAACACCTTCAACAGCCTTTCCTGTAGCATTTCCTATACCAATACCTGCTCCTAAACCTACTAATACTGCAATTGCTGCTCCTAATGCTCTCATTCCTACTTCATTCATTTTTAAATTCCTCCTCTTAATTATGTTCAGATACTATTTTAATATTTATCATTGTTAACATTACAAAAATTACTGCTTGAATACCGCCATCAAATATATCGAAATATAAATGTAATGGAATAGGTATAACAAGTTGTGCAAACCATGCTACTTTCTCTAGGCTCTCATAAACAAGCTCGATTATAAAAGTAGCTGCTAACATATTACCAAAAAGTCTTAATGACAATGATATTGGAAGCATTACTCTCTCTAATATTGTAATAGGCAATATAAAAGATACTGGCTCTAAATATCCCTTAAAATATCCTCCAATTCCGTTCCTTTTAATAGCATATCCTTGTACCATTACAAATGATATTAAAGCCAATGTTAATGTAACACTAAAGTTTTTCGTTGGAGGGGATATTCCCACTAGTCCTGTAAAATTCATTACTAGGACAAATATGCCTAAGGCTCCTACAAAAGGAACTATACTTATAAAACTTTCTCCAACATTACTTACTACGGCATTGTTTAGCATATTATAAATCCATTCAACAATAGTTTGTTTTTTAGTTGGTCTTATCTGCATATTTCGTGTAGACCACCATGCTAATGCTAAAATTAATAAAACAATTACTAATTCAACTATTGCTTCTGGCTTTATATCAATTGCTATTTTACCTAAGTAAAAAGAAAATATAGCTTTTGATGATTCCATCTATTCACTTCCCTTCTGCACTTTTATAGTAGTTATTACTAGTATTATATAATGTATAAAAAATCCTATTAGAAAAGCTAATAAATAACTTATCTTGTTAGAAAAAACTACCGCTATAGCAACTATACTTACTATTCTTATTAAATAACTCACGGGAAATAAAATTGCTTTATTTTTTTGAGGTTTATTTAAAAATTTATTAGTAACTATGGCTGAAACAACAAAGTTTATCATTGAAACTATTGATCCAACTAATAATATGGCTCCAATCTTATATTGCCCTAATAATACTAATATTAAAAATAAAATAATCCCACTTATTAAATCATTTTTTGCTACAGATTTGACTATTATATTTAAGTCTTTAGTCATTTTCTTCTCCTAGTAAATAACTTATTTGGGACATAGTGATTTTACCTTATTCCTATATAAAAACTAACTATCTTTCTAGTTTGATATGTATCTATTATGTATAAAATAGCTCTTATCTAGGAATACTATTAATTTGTCAGTACTTTCTTATCCCTATTGTCAGTAGGATTATATACCTACTTTGAAATTAATAAAAACCTCATTTTTAGTTATTTTTTACAATTTATCGTTAAAATCGCTGATTATTATATATTAATTCGTAAATACTCAGCTAAAATCTTATTTTTGCGCATTTTAATTTTTTTTTGCAATTTACTATTATTTCTTGCATTTATTTAAATTTTCTTAATATTTTTGTTTTTTAGTGTTTTTTTAGTGATAACGTTTCATAATTTTATTATGTTATTTTTTCTTAATAATATTATTATTTTTTAGATTTTTTAGTTTTTTTTTATCATTTTAAAACTCTTATTATACTATAATGTATAAACTTTTTATTGATTTTGAATAATTAAAATCCAATTTATTCATTATTTTTTTCAAATTTATTATTGTTTATTCAAATAATCATCATCAAATTTATTTATAATTGGTTAAATTATAAAAGGAGCCTCTAAAAAGCTCCCTTTCTCTCTCACTTTTGTTATTTTACTAATTAATAAAAACTAAACTCTTTCAACTACTAATGCAGTTCCCATTCCTCCACCTATACATAAAGTAGCTAATCCTTTTTTAGCATCTCTCTTTTCCATTTCATGAAGTAATGTAACTAATATTCTAGCTCCTGAAGCCCCTACTGGATGACCAAGTGCAATAGCCCCACCATTTACATTAACTTTTTCCATATCAAAGTTTAAATCTTTAGCTACTGCTAAACTTTGAGCAGCAAATGCTTCATTTGCTTCAATTAAATCCATATCCTCAATAGTTAATCCTGCTCCTTCTAATGCTTTTTTTGTTGCATGGAATGGACCATATCCCATAATAGAAGGCTCTAATCCTTTGCTTCCATAAGAAACTATCTTAGCCATTGGCTTTACTCCTAACTCTTCTGCTTTTTCAGCACTCATAATTACAAATGCAGCAGCTCCATCATTAATTCCTGACGCATTAGCAGCTGTTACAGTTCCATCTTTAATGAATGATGGTCTTAATTTAGCCATCTTTTCTATAGTGGAACCGAATCTTGGGAATTCATCTTGTGCAAACACTTTTGGTTCTCCTTTTCTTTGTGGGATAACTACTGGTACTATTTCATCTACAAATTTACCTTCTTTAATTGCCTTTTCAGCTTTTAATTGAGAATTTAATGCAAATTCATCTTGCATTTCTCTTGTTAATCCCCATTCTTTAGCTATATTTTCAGCTGTAACTCCCATATGATAGTCATTAAATGCATCCCATAAAGCATCTTTAATCATAGTATCAACCATTTTTCCATCACCCATTCTTTGGCCCCATCTAGCTCCAGGCATGGCATATGGTGCTGCTGACATATTTTCCATACCTCCAGCAACTACTACATCACAATCACCGGCTTTAATCATTTGAGCTGCTAATGCAACACATCTTAGACCTGATCCACAAACTTTATTTATTGTCATTGCAGGTACCTCTACTGGTAATCCAGCTTTTACAGCAGCTTGTCTAGCAACATTTTGTCCTTGTCCTGCTTGAATAACATTTCCCATAACTACTTCTTCTACTAATTCTGGTTTAATTCCAGCTCTATTTACAGCTTCTTTAATTACTATTGACCCTAACTCAGCTGCTGGAACATCTTTTAATGATCCACCAAATGACCCAATTGCAGTTCTTACTGCGCTAACTATTACTACTTCTCTCATAAAAAATTTCCTCCCATTACTATACCCATAAAATCATAATAGTGTTAATTGTTTAAATTGTTAAACAATTAACACTATTATTATACCACTCATTTTTTTCCAATTTCAACTAATTTTTAGATTTATTTTATATTTTGTTATATTTTTACATATGATTGTTTTTTATATTTTGTTGTTTCTTATTTATTATTTTTAATTCTACATTAACTATATATATTATAAGAATTTATCTCCTTAATATTATTAATACAATCTATTCTTATATTGTTATTATTTTATTAAAATACTAAGCACTAAATATCATTAACATCAAATGATAATTCTATCTTTTCATGTGTTGCTTCTAATTGATTTAATTTTACTCCAGCGCATTTAAACATAAGTTTTGATGCCTTTACTGAGTCTGTATTTGCATATTTATCACTTAAATATATAACTTCACTTATTCCAGATTGTATTATTGCTTTTGCACATTCATTACAAGGGAAAAGTGCAACATATATTCTACAGCCTGATAAATCTTTTCCCTTTGCATTTAAGATTGCATTTAATTCAGCATGAACTACAAATGGATATTTTGTTTTTAAAGTTTCTCCTTCTTTCCCCCATGGAAACTCATCATCTGAACAACCTTTTGGAAGTCCATTATACCCTATACTTTCAATTATATTATTTTTATTTACTATACAAGCTCCAACTTGTGTACTTGGGTCCTTACTTCTCTTTCCTGATAATAATGCTACAGACATAAAGTAATCATCCCATGATAAATAGCCTTCTCTTTTGCCCATATTATCTATCCTCCTATTCACTTTTATTTTAATCTACTATTATGTCAATTATATTACAATTAAATAATATTGCTCAGCAATATTATTTAAAGTACTTCACACTTTAGCAAAAAAGCGAAGACTACTGTCTTCGCTTTTTTTACTACTTAGTTCCAAAAAGTCTATCTCCAGCATCTCCAAGACCTGGTACAATATATCCCTTTTCATTTAATTTTTCATCAATAGATGCAACATATATATTTACATCTGGATGTTGATCTTGAACTAATTTAATTCCTTCTGGAGAAGAAATTAAGCACATTAGTCTTATTTTCTTAGCTCCTCTTTGCTTTAATAAAGTTATAGCATCAGCTGCTGATCCACCTGTAGCTAACATTGGATCAACTACAATTACATCTCTTTCATCTATATCTTGTGGTAGTTTACAGAAATATTCTACTGGTTGAAGAGTTTCTTCATCTCTATATAATCCTATATGTCCGACTTTTGCTGCTGGAATTAAGTTTAATATTCCATCTACCATTCCAAGCCCAGCTCTTAGTATTGGAACTACAGCCATTTTCTTACCAGCTAACATTTGGCATTTTGTTTTACAGATTGGTGTTTCTATTTCAACTTCTTCAGTTTCTAAATCTCTAGTTACTTCATATGCCATTAACATAGATACTTCTTCTACTAATTCTCTAAAATATTTTGATCCAGTATCCTTACTTCTTATATATGCTAATTTATGTGATATTAAAGGGTGCTTCATTTCTGTTACTTTACTCATTTTCTTATTCCTCCCAAATGACTATTTATTATTTAGAATATTTTTTTTCAATTTCAGTGATTTTATTAATTCTTCTTGCGTGTCTATCGCCTTCAAATTTAGCGCCTAAGAATGCTTTAACTATGTCTATTGCTAATCCCTTTCCAACAACTCTTTCTCCCATAGTTAATATATTTGCATCATTATGTTCTCTAGTTGCATGTGCACTAAACGTATCTGAACAAAGTGCCGCTCTTACTCCAGGAACTTTATTTGCAGCAATTCCTATTCCTATTCCTGTACCACAAATTAATATACCAAAATCAAATTCCTTAGCTACTACAGCCTCTGCAACTGGTAATGCTATATCAGCATAATCGCATGACTCTTCAGTATATGTTCCAAAATCTTTAAATTCAATATTTTGACTTTCTAGATATTTAGCTATTTCCTCTTTTAAATTTAATCCACCATGGTCGCAACCTAACGCAATCCTCATAAAAAAACCAACCTTTCCATTATTTAATATCCAATAATTATATTATTGCACTTTTATATTTATAAAAAAAGAAGAATAGGTTCCCCCATCCTCCTTATTTACACATCTATAATATCATATCCAGCAGCTTTACTTAATCTATTCATTATAGCAACCCCAACTCCCTTTTCTTCAAAGCCTTGACATAAAATATATTGTACACCTATATCATCACATTTTCTTAAAGCTTCAAAGAGATGTTTTGCAATTTCACTTAAATCTTTCTCACTACCTAAAGATATCACAGTACCTTTATCAAATTTATTTAAGTTTTCATCTGTAGTCAGTATTGCTACATCATTATTTTTTTCTATATAATTTTCTAACATTTCTTTAATAATTTCAATAGTTTTTTCGTTTTTACCTCTAATTATTTTTAAATGTGCTTTTGGGGCATAATGCCTATACTTCATTCCTGGTGCCTTTGGTTTTAAATCTGCACTAGGTTTTGATTTTAATGCTTCATCTAACTCAATATTAGAATCTATTTCCCTAAGCATCTCTAAAGTTATTCCACCTGGTCTTAATATCATTGGAGGATTAACTGTACAATCAATAATAGTAGATTCAACTCCAATATCACTACTTTCTCCACCAATTATATAGTCTACTTTACCATTTAAGTCTTCTACACATCTTTCTACTTCAGTTGGACTTGGTCTTCCTGATATATTAGCTGATGGTGCAGCAATTGGTCTTTCTGAAAGCTCTATAAGTTTAAGTGCTATTTCGGAATTAGGCATTCTTATACCAATAGTATTTAGATTTGCACTTGTTACATTAGGTATAATATCCTTTTTTTCTAAAATTATAGTTAATGGACCTGGCCAAAATCTATTTATTAATTCTTGAGCTATAGGAGGAACCTCTTTTACTAAAGTAGATACATCTTTAGAACTAACATGAACTATTAATGGATTATCTTGTGGTCTTCCTTTAGCAATAAATATTTTTTTTACAGAATCATCATTTAATGCATTTGCACCTAAACCATATACTGTCTCTGTAGGAAAAGCTACTGTTCCACCATTCCTTATAACTTGTGCAGCTTCCTCTATAAATTTAATATCTTTTTTAATATCTTTAATTATGGCAACCTTAGTTTCCATAAGGACTTACCTTCTTTCTTTAAATTTCTTTTTGACCCCTTGCTATTTTTATATTATCTATAGCTGATGTCGTATATGTAGCATTAACACAATTTCTATATATATTATCTAATAATATATATTTTTTTAGTTCACCATTTTTAATAATCTTAAAATAATAAACCATATCTTTATTTATTGTTTTTAATCGTTTATATTCTACTGCCGCTTCTTCATATTTTTTCACAAATTCTTTATTTATTGGCTTCATTTTTTGATTTTTAATTTTTCCTCTTGTAACAATTATAATTTCCATTTCTTCACGTTCTTTATTGGTATGTACAATTGCTACTCTATCACATTGAATATACGCATAACTTGAAAATAATCCTGTGCTAAACTTTAACTTGTTATTAGCACAAACAAATTTTAATGTACAACTATTAGCCTTTCTTATAATGGCAATAAAAATAAGAAGCTCTATTAATATTAGAAATGCTACTATAGTAAAAGTGTTAACATATGCTAAATAAGTTATAATCGGAAGGAATATTGCTAAAAAAAACATAAAAACAATAAATAGCTTATTGTACATTCTTTGCTTCTTTAATGCTTTTTCAATCTTCATATTATCACCTATTTTAAAAGCCTTACATTAAATAATGCAAGGCTTTCAAACTTACTATATTGAATCAGTATTGCCCATTTCTTGCATTTTTTCTGCTTGGTCTGCAGTAATTAATGCATTTATAACTTCTTCAATATCTCCATTCATAAAACTATCTAATTTATATAATGTTAATCCAATTCTATGATCAGTAACTCTTCCTTGAGGATAGTTATAAGTTCTTATTCTTTCACTTCTATCCCCTGTACCAACTTGACTCTTTCTATCTTCTGCAATTCCTGCAAGTCTTTCAGCTTCTGCAACTTCATAAAGCCTAGCTCTTAACACTTTCATAGCCTTTTCTTTATTTTTAAGTTGTGACTTTTCATCTTGGCATGCAACAACTGTACCTGTTGGTATATGTGTTATTCTAACAGCTGAATCTGTTGTATTAACACATTGTCCTCCGTTACCTGAAGATCTATAAACATCAATTCTTAAATCTTTATCATTGATTTCTATTTCAACATCATCAACTTCTGGTAAAACTGCAACTGTAGCTGTAGAAGTATGTATTCTACCTGAACTTTCTGTATCTGGTACTCTTTGTACTCTATGTACACCACTTTCGTACTTAAGCTTTGAATAAGCTCCATTACCCTTAATCATAAATACAACTTCTTTGAATCCACCAAGGTCATTTTCATTTGAACTCATCAGTTCAACTGACCATCTTTGAGATTCCGCATATCTTGTATACATTCTGAAAAGATTAGCTGCAAATAGTGCCGCTTCATCTCCACCAGCTCCACCTCTGATTTCAACAAATACGTTTTTATCATCGTTAGGATCTTTTGGTAATAATAAAATTTGAATCTTCTTTTCTAATTCTTCTTCTTGTTCTTTAAGACTTGAAATTTCTTCAGATAACATTTCCTTCATTTCTTTATCTGTTTCTTCTTCTAACATTTCTTTGTTAGCTTCTAAGTCTTCAACTACCTTTTTATATTCTCTATATGCTGTTACTATTATTTCTAAGTCAGCATGTTCCTTACATAGCTTTCTCCACTCTTTTTGGTTAGCCATTATTGAAGGATCTGATATTTTAACTGATAGTTCTTCGTATTTATTTTCCGTAAATGCTAATTTATCTAATAACATAGTATCACTCCGTACTGTATTTTTTCATATTGAAACATTATAACATAATAGTTATATGTTTATCAAGCTATCACAAATTCTTAATATAACTAAATTGCGCACTAAAGCATTAATGCCGTGATGCCGAAAATTAATGATATTATCTCCAGGAATCAGTGTAATTTGCGTTAAGAATTTATATTGTTTTTTCCATAAAAAGAGCTAAAGCTTCGAAAGTCACTTTGTTCCCTCAGCTTCTTAACGCTCTTTTTCTTCCAAAAACAATTAAATTCTAAAACTTAATTACAATATTCCTTCCCATAATATCATTAATTTTTCTCTATCACTGGATTTTAAGCTAAAAGTACAATTTTCTGTATATCCCCTTAAAAGTTAACGACTTCTGCTATATTTTATATAAAAAATAATTAACTAAAAATACTTTACCTTTGATAAAATACATTTAAATAAAAAGGTAACTATTCTATCAAAACAACTTATAGCACAAAACATTAACTATAAAGGGCCACGTTATAAGCAGATACATGGAAAAAGAAAAAATGAAATATTAATTTGGAGGGAACATTGAAATTAAACCGTAGAATTTAATCTTTGTGGAATTGAACTTGCGTAAAGAAGTTGTATTGGAGCGTTAGCGGCTTTTACAACTTTAGCAAGTTCAATGGAACAAAGATATAAATTCTAAGTGAAAATTTCACAGTTCCCGGAAAATAAATATTTCATTTTTTGCTTCCATGTAATGCCCAATATTATTTTAAAGTTTACCAATAACTACTCTATCATGCCCTGCTAAATCCTTAACTACTCTTATATCTTTATAACCTTTTTCCATCATCAAATCACTAACTTCCTTACCTTGATCATGACCAATTTCAAAGGCTAATATTCCATTCTCCTTTAAGATTTTATCACTATCCTCTACTATTCTTCTATAGAAATATAATCCATCCTCTCCACCACTTAAAGCTGTATGAGGTTCATACTTTTTAACATCATCCATTAATGTCCCTATAACTTCTTCCTTTATATATGGTGGGTTAGAAACTAATATGTCATATTTCTTTTGTTGATTTATAGCCTCTTCTAGCAAGTCACTTTTTATAAATGTTGCTCTAGAATTTAAATTGTGCTTCGCTATGTTTCTTTTAGTTACCTTTTCTGGAACATCATAGTAATCAATTAAATCTACCTTAGTATTTTCTCTTAAATAAGCAATAGATATACCTATTGCACCAGTTCCACAACATAAATCACAAACACTGTATTCTCTATCATTATCAATAATTTTTAGAGTTTCTTCTACTAATATTTCAGTGTCTCCTCTTGGAATAAGTACACCTTCTTCAACTTGAAAATCTAATCCCATAAATTCAGTACTTTTTAATATGTACTTAATAGGCATCTTATCTTTTCTTTTATTTATTAATCTGTAGAATTCTCTCTCTTTAAATTTACTAACTTCTTCTTCTTTGTTAGTAATTAAATAAAGTTTATCTTTTCCAAGAACTTTTCCTAATAACAATTGAGTATCTAATATATATGTTTCTATATCAGCTTCTTTTAAGATTTTATTTCCATCTATTAATAATTCCCCAATTGTCTTCTTATATTCAATTCCCTCTGCTGCCATTAAAGATTTTATAGCAACCTCTAATTGTTCATCATTAGGCTCCTTAGTAGTAAGCTCTTGTAATTTTAAACCTGGATATGCAATAATTTTTCCCAATTTACTTTCAGTCCTTCCAAGCCATTTTATTAATTCATACGTAATTCCAGTAACTATAGGCATAAGTACTATTCTCAATACAAGTCTTTGCCAAAATCCACCCCAGCCTGTTAAAGTAAACAAAATAATGCTAACTATCATAATTAAAAATAGAAAATTAGTTCCACATCTAGGATGTAATCTTCCAAACTTTCTCACATTTTCAACCGTTAGTTTTTCTTCAGCCTCATAACAAAATATAGTTTTATGTTCTGCACCATGATATTGAAATACCCTGTATATATCATCTAACTTACTTATTAAATACATATAAGTTACTAAGATAGCTATTCTTATAGCTGATTCAATTAAATTTAATACTATAGGATGTAATCCTATATTTTTAAATATTGATGCTACTGCAGTAGGTATACCTAAAAACAATCCAGCTGCAACTATAAGAGATATCATCATAGTTATTGTGACAAGCAAATCATTAGCACCTTTATCTCCTAATTTGTTTTTAAGCCAAATATCAAATTTTGATTCTTCTTCATCTTCTTCAAAAAAACTTGCTGAATAATTTAGCGTATTAATACCAACTATTAATGAATCTATTAATGTAGCTGCTCCTCTAATTATAGGAATATTTAAAATTCTATATCTTTTTGTTATTGGCTTTGTTTTTTTTACTTTAACTTCTATTTTTCCACTTGGAGTTCTTACCGCAGTTGCTAATCCTTTAGAACCACGCATCATAACTCCTTCAATTATAGCTTGACCCCCAACATCACATTTTCTCATATTATCACTCTTTCATTTTATTTTTCATTTTTAAATTTAAAATAACAATGTCCGCATAAAGATTCATATTCAACATTGTCTACATTGTCTATAGCAACTTGCTTACCCTCAAAAACAAATTTTCCATTTATTTTTCTACCATTTAAAACAGCTTTTCTTCCACACTTACATATAGTCTTTAACTCTTCTATGCTATGTGCTAATAATAATAATCTTGTACTTCCTTCAAATCCTTGCATTTTAAAGTCAGTTCTAAGTCCATAACAAATAACTGGTATATCTAAACAAACAGCAACTTCAAAAAGTTCATCTATTTGATGTGACTTTAAAAATTGAACTTCATCTACTAATATACAATCTATTTTATATTTATCATCTTCCCACTTCTTAACCTCTTCATATACATTCTGATCATCGTTAATTAATAAATCAACCTTACGCTCAACACCTAATCTAGATACTAGTTTATCTCCACCTTTTTTATCAGTTGAGGGTTTAATTAACACCACCTTCATTCCACGCTCTTCATAATTATGGGCAACCTGCATAAGATTTGTAGATTTCCCTGAATTCATAGCACCATATCTAAAATATAATTTACTCATAACGTCTCTCCTTCTCATTCTTGTCTATTTCGATTATAGCATTTTAATATATACTTAAAAAGATGTTTTTATTTCCTCGTTATATTGACTGCATTTATCGCTTATGTTATAATTCATTAGGTCATTGAATTAAATTCAATGAATGTATTTTTGAAAGAGGTGAATCAAATGAAACAAGGCATACATCCAGAATACCATCACGATGCTGTGGTTAAGTGCGCATGTGGAAACACTTTCACAACTGGTTCAGTTAAAGAAGAATTAAAAGTTGATATATGTGCTAAATGCCACCCATTCTTCACTGGTAAGCAAAAAATCGTTGATATCGGCGGTAGAGTTGACAAGTTCAATAAGAAGTTCGGTCTTAACAAATAGAATTAAATTGGAATTTATGAGAAAGAATTATATTCTTTCTCATTTTTTCTTTTAATAAAAAAATTAATAAAAAAGAGGCTTTTTTATTTAATAGATACTAAACATACAAATTTACTAATTATAGAATTTGTGTTTATCTATATGAAAATAGGCCTCTTTTATATATCATTAGCTACTTTTTGAATACATCATTTTTTGGAAAAACTTGAATAAATTCTTTATTGTTCTTTGTTTTAGATAACATATTTATTAGATTTTCTGTAACATTTTCAATATTGCCATCTCTATACATAATTTTTCTAATAGCAAATGCTACTTCCTTCTCTTCATCTGATAACAATAAATCCTCTTTTCTAGTTCCAGATTTATAAATGTCAATTGCTGGGAATATTCTTCTCTCTTGAAGTCTTCTATCTAAGTGAACTTCCATGTTACCAGTTCCCTTAAATTCTTCAAATATCATATCATCCATTCTTGAGCCAGTTTCAACTAAGGCAGTTGCTAAAATAGTTAAACTTCCACCTTCTTCTATATTTCTTGCTGCCCCAAAGAATTTTTTTGGCATTATTAATGCACCTGGATCTAATCCTCCTGATAAAGTTCTCCCTGTTGGAGTTATTGTTAGGTTATATGCTCTAGATAATCTAGTTATACTGTCTAATAATATAACAACATCTTTCCCTTGCTCCACCATTCTTTTAGCTCTCTCTAATACCATTTGAGCTACTTTTGCATGGTTTTGTGGTTCTTCATCAAATGTGGAATAAATAACATCCCCATTTATAGATCTTTTCATATCAGTAACTTCTTCTGGTCTTTCATCTATTAATAAAACTATAAGCTTAATATCTGGATGATTTTTACTAATGTTTTGAGCAACCTTTTTTAGCAGAGTAGTTTTACCTGCCTTTGGCGGAGCAACAATAATTCCTCTCTGACCTTTCCCTATTGGACAAATAATATCCATTAATCTAGAAGATAAATCTTTCTCATTGTCAGTTTCTAAGTGCAATCTCTCATTAGGATATATAGGTGTTAATGTCTCAAAATTCTTTCTTCCTATAGCTTTTTCTGGATTATCACCATTTACTTTTTCTACAAATAATAAAGCTTTAAATTTTTCACCATCTTTTGCTTCTCTTACTTTTCCTTGAACCTCATCACCAGTTCTTAAATTGAATCTTCTTATTTGTGATGGTGATACATATATATCATTTTCCCCAGTTAAGTAATTATTACATCTTAAGAATCCAAAGTTATTATTTTCTTGGACTTCTAATACTCCCTTAGAAGAACCAGATTCATTTATCATAACTTTTAATCTTTCTTTCTTCTCCTCTTTTTCTTCATCTGTCATAGAATAATTTTCTCTATTTTCATGATTATTTGAAAAAGTATTATTAGTGTTCTCCTGTTCCCTTACTTTAGGAGCTATTTTTTCTGTTAAAATCACCCCATTTTTTTCTATAGCATTAGGTGTAACCTTTACTAATTCATCAATTATTTCATTTTTCTTTAATTTACTTATGTTTTTTATTCCAAGCTCTTTAGCCTTATTTTTTAAATCGACTAAAGTCATCTCAGCATATGTCTCTCTGGTCAAACTGACACCTCCAATAGTTCTGTTTAATTTGGGATAATAATAGACTAAACCTCAGGTTTGATATATTTGAAATGAACTACATTCTTACTAAAATAAAATATATATTAATATTGTATATTTAAATTTATATATAATTATGAACTAATAAGCTTTAAAATTCAATAGAAAGTTACATTATAAGCTTATCCACTTTTTTATATTTTTATAACCATAAAAAAAAATGAAGACTTATGTCTTCACTTTTTTATTTTTCTTCTATTGCTGCCTTTACAAATGATTTAAATAATGGATGTGGATTATTTGGCCTTGATTTTAATTCTGGATGGAATTGTGCAGCTACAAACCATGGATGATCTTCAACTTCCACAATCTCAACTAATCTTCCATCTGGACTCGTACCTGTAATTTTCATTCCAGCCTCAATTATTTGTTTTCTGTATTCATTATTAAATTCATATCTATGTCTATGTCTTTCATAAACTAATGAATCTGAATAACATTCATAAGCTTTTGATGTTTTATCTAATTTACATGGATATAATCCTAATCTCATTGTTCCACCTAGATCTTCAATATCCTTTTGTTCTGGCATAAGATCTATTACAGGATATGATGTCTCAGGATTAATTTCAGAACTATTAGCATCTTCATATCCTAATACATTTCTCGCAAATTCAATTACTGCAGTTTGCATTCCTAAACATATTCCTAAGAAAGGCCTCTTATTTTCTCTTGCATATTTAATAGCCTCAATTTTTCCTTCTACTCCTCTATCTCCAAATCCACCTGGTACTAAGATTCCATCCACATCGCCTAATAACTCATTAGAATTCTCTGCCGTCACATCTACTGCATTTACCCATTTAATTTCTACATTGGTTCCATTAGCTAATCCACCATGACTTAATGCTTCTACTACAGATAAGTAAGCATCATGTAACTCAACATACTTTCCTACTAATGCAATTTTAACGCTACCCTCTAAATTCTTTAATCTAGAAACCATATCAATCCATTCTGTATTATCAATATCTCTGCATCCTAATTCTAATTTTTCAACTACTAATCTATCTAAACCTTCTTTATGAAGCATTAATGGTACTTCATATAAATGATTGGCATCTAAGTTTTGTATTACACACTTACCTTCTATATTACAGAATAGTCCTATTTTAGATTTTAAATCATCTGATATTTCTTTTTCAGATCTACAAACTATAATATCTGGTTGAATACCTATACTTCTTAATTCTTTAACAGAGTGCTGTGTCGGTTTAGTTTTTAATTCTCCTGACTTCCCTAAGAAAGGTACTAGGGTAACATGTATAAAGCATACATTTTCTCTACCAACATCGTATTTTATTTGTCTTATAGCTTCAAGGAATGGTAATGATTCAATATCACCAACAGTTCCACCTATTTCAGTTATTACAACATCAACATCTGTCTCTTTAGCCACTCTATAAACTCTTTCCTTTATAGCATTTGTAATATGTGGTATAACTTGTACAGTTCCTCCAAGGTATTCTCCTCTTCTCTCTTTAGATATAACTGACCAATACACTTTACCTGAAGTAATGTTGCTATTTTTAGTTAAATTTTCATCTATAAATCTTTCATAATGCCCTAAATCTAAATCTGTTTCCGCTCCATCATCAGTTACAAAAACTTCACCATGTTGGTATGGACTCATTGTTCCTGGATCCACATTTAAATATGGGTCAAATTTTTGTATAGATACCTTTAACCCTCTATTCTTTAATAATCTTCCTAATGAAGCTGCTGTTATTCCTTTTCCTAATCCTGATACTACTCCACCTGTTACAAAAACATATTTAGTGCTCATCTTTAACCCCCATATATTTAAAATTAAATTCAAATTTTCTATTGACTATTGATTTTTATAATGATATAATTTAAATTACCTCTCTTATTGCCAAGAGAAGAATAATCATAGATATTATAGTACCACATTAGTTTAAATTAAGCTAGTGTTTTTTATGCTTTTTTAAAATTTTCTTTTATTTTATCTTCTAATTCAAAATATTCATCTCTAAACTTCTTATTTATTAGTATTTTTTCTTCCGCTTTTTTCATTCTATAGCACAACATTCTATTGTTTAAAATCCCTAAATTTTCTTGAATAACTTCTGAATTTAAACATTTAAATTTTTTCATAAGTAAAAGTGTCAAATATAAATTATCTTTCTTTTTTAGTCTCTTTTTAAACTCTTCATAACTCATTCCATAATAACTACATAAAATTAACATTATAACTTCATACTTATTTATATTACCCACTCCTCTTTTCATAATGCTTTTCTTTAATTATTTCCTTCATAATTTTTTTTATTCATAAAAAAGACTTCTATGAATAATTAATTTCATAGAAGTCTAAAATTTAATTTACTTTAATTTTTATATTTAATTCAGTAACTATTCCTTCTTGACCTTCAAGGCCTAAAATATACTTAGAGTAAATCTCTCCACCATTTTCATTTATATTTATATTTAATTTTTCAGTATCAACATTTAAATTTAATACACCATATGGTGTATTATATAAAGAAACAGCCATAGCCCCTTCTTTAAATTCCATATTTGTAGTAGTTGATCCAACTCTTTCTAATATCATCATATTATCTTGTATATTTAAAGTAGTAGTTGTTCCATCCATTCCAGATATTTCTGACTCTTCATATATTGCCTTAAATCCTTCTTCATTAATTATAAATGTTCCTGGAGTCACTACTTCAATTACTTCATTAGGATCTAAATTTGATGTACTCTTTACAGATATAATCGCTCTCTTTTCCATTTTATCCCCCCTATTTTATAGAAATCATATATTTTTCTAATTCTTTATCACTTATAGGTTCTACTACTATAATGTTTTCTAATTTTTGTCCATATATACCATATTTAACTTTTAACTCTGCTTCTTCTCTTCCCTTGCTATATCTAGCGGCCATTCTGGCAGCTAAATGTATGTCCTTTTCAGTTCCATTTCCTTCTAATAATACAAGTGCCCCTGAAAAATTAGTTGTATGGAAAGAATAATATTCCTTATGTATAAGTGATTTTATTGCTTCTCCCTCTTCTTGAGTTCTTGCAACTATTATCTTATTATTATCTTCAGTTCTAAAATGTCTTCCATATCTTAAAAGGCTTAATTCATCCTCTTCTACTTCTTCTTTAAAAGTTAAAAGATCTTTTAATCTTAATGCATAATTTGGTTCTGTCAACTTACATCCACCTGCTGGTGATGGATATTCAGTTATTCCCCATTTTGCAGCTAATTCCATTTGTGGTTTTCTACTTCTTCCAGTAATGTTCAATAACTTTTCTCTATCAACTAATCCACTTAACTCCATTTCTGTAGGATCCATATTTTTTGCACATAATGGTCTTAAAATTTTATTAGCGAATCCTGATTCTTTCTTTACAATATTTAAAGCTTGTCTGTTTTGAGACATAGGACGTTGATTTAATACTTCACCTGTAATAATAAAATCTGCATTATGTTCTTCTAATAGTTTTCCTGCATAATTCATCATCATAGCATGACAATCTATACATGGGTTCATATTTTTACCTCTACCATGTTTAGGATTTTTAACTAATTCTAAATGCTCTGGTGAAAAATCTACTACTAATAGTGGTATATCTATTTGCTTTGCCATTTTTATCGCACTTTCTTCACTAAAGAAATATGATCTAAAGCAAATTCCTAATACCTCTATACCTTGCTCCTTTATTAATTTTGCTGCTAAAATACTATCTAGCCCTCCTGAAATCATAGCTAATGCCTTTGCCATACTTTTTCCTCCTGTTAATCAAAAATGTTCTCTATAACTTCTACTATCTTAAATTTAAATTTAATTCCGCTATTAACATTACTTGATTCATTATTTTTTTCTTTATTTTCATTTGTTGTATTATCTTCTTTAGGTTCTATATTTTCAATTTCATCTTTTAAACTACTAGAATCTACTGAATTTTTACTTTCATCAACAAAGCATAGTGATGGAAACATAACACACCACCAATTTTGTCCCTTTCCTTCTCCAATTATAACTCTAAAGGCTTCATAATTTCCTTGTGGAAAAACACAGTCTCCATATACCTTATCGGGAAAATTCTCATAAGACAACATTGTATTTACTTCATAAGTATAATTATTTTCTTCAATAACCTCTTTTGCAATTTCATTAACATAATCAATGTTTTCTTCTAATACATTTTCTGCTTCTTCTAATGAGCTCACATTGCTTAACTTTTCACTTAATGCTTCAACTACTTTATCTCTAACTTTTAGTTTAAGATTTTGATCTTCATCTGTATCACTGTTTGCTATAACATGAAATCTTATAAGCTTGTCCTTAATATCATTATAATTTAATTCTGTTAACTCTAAACTATTTTCCTTAGTATTACATTCAATAACTTGGCACCCATTTAAAATTAAAACTACTAGAACTATAGGTAATATAAAATAAATATACTTTTTCATAAACATAACCCCTTTCTAGTTTTAATTATTGACATTATAAAGGGGTTTATTCATTTATATTTAATTTTTCTTTAAATAGTTCTAGTTAAAAATACTTCTCTGTAATTTTCTTTCATCTTTTCGTAACATTTTTGAGCTTTTAACATATCATCAAAGAATGCGAATACACTTGGTCCACTTCCACTCATCATGCTTCCAACTGCACCATATCTATTCATATCTTCTTTTATTTTGATTAATATATTATGCTTTCTTAAAGTGACATTTTCCAATAAATTTTTCATATTATTTGCTACATAATCCAAATTGTCATTTTTCATAGCTTCTATTAAATTCTCAGTTTTAGGATGTACCCTAACTCTATCTAAATTAAAAGATTTATATACTTCTTTAGTTGAAACTCCAAAACTAGGCTTTACTAAAACTAATATTTTATCCTTAAAAGGTGGCAAAGTTGTTATCTTTTCTCCAATGCCTTCGCAAAGAGCTGTTCCTCCATTGATGCAGTATGGAATATCTGCACCTAGTTTTAATCCAATATTCATTAACTCTTCATCCGATACATTTACTTCAAAAATCTTATTCATAAGTTTTAAAACAGCAGCTGCATCTGTACTTCCTCCAGCTAAACCTGCTGATACTGGAATGTTTTTCACAATATCAATATGAACTCCGTCTTCAATATTATATGTTTCTTTAAATAAACTTGCTGCTTTATAGGCTAAGTTTCTTGAGTCTGTAGGGACATAATTTTTATTACAACTTATTGTTATACCTTCTTTTTGTTTTTCTATGGATATTTCATCATACAAATCTATATTTTGCATTATCATTTTTAATAAATGATATCCATCACTTTCTCTTTTTCCTACTATATCTAAAGAAATATTAATTTTTGCATAGGCCTTTATTTTCATATATTCAAATCCTTTCAATGGAAAGTGCATACTTCTAAATTAAAGTTCAGAGTATAAACCCTGAACTTTATAAATAATATTATATATATTATTTTTCTTATAGTAAATATGTCATTGTTGTATTCTTTAATTTGAATTAACAACAGTCCCTAAATTTGCATCATCTTGTTGATTAGATTTGATAAAATCTACTAAGGGATTTAATCTTTCAAAAAATACAATTACAATATCACCTTCTAAGGATTCATTTAGTGCTATTTGTAAAGCTTCAACTTCATCTAATATTATTTTTATATCAGCATTTTTCTTTACTTCTAATATACCTTCTTTAATTAAATTAGGAATCTCGCCACTTTTCCTACCTCTTCTATCTTTATCTTCCTTAATTATTATTTTATCAAGGTACTTAGCACTTATATTTCCTATTTCCCTCGCAACATAATCACTTCTATCACCTGGAACGCCAATTATCCCAGTAATATTTCCACTACCTATATATTGTAATGTTGGTAAAACCTTTTTATACCCTTCTATATTATGACCATAATCTAATATAACCTTTATACCGTTATAATCATAAACGTTAAATCTTCCTGAGTTATCTTGTGAGTTAAAATTCTCTAAACCTATTCTTATCATGCTATAATCAATTTCCATAGCTACTAATGCAGCACAAGCTGCCATTGCATTTTCAATATTAAATTCTAATGTACCATTTAATGTTATAGGAATATCTCTAATATTTATTATTTTATATTCTATTCCCCTATTATTAACATATATATAATCACCTTTTCTATATACAGCAACCTGTTTTTTATTTATATTTTCTCTTATTAATTCATTATTAAAATCAGAAGAATAATAAATTATATTTGCATTTATTCTATTTATAATCTTTCTGCTCCACTCATCATCAGCATTAATTACTACATTTCCATTTTCCTTTACAGCTTCTGCTACTAATGATTTTACTTTACAAAGATCCTCCATAGAATTTATATTATCTATTCCTAAATGATCATCAGTAATATTAGTTATTACTGCAACATCCGCTAAATCATATGCTAATCCTTTTCTTATAATTCCACCTCTTGCTGTTTCTAGCACAGCAATGTCTACATCTCTATTGTATAATATACATTTAGCACTTTCAAAACCTGTATCATCACCAGTATCAATGCATTTACCGTTAATATATATTCCATCAGTGCTTGTCATTCCAACACAATATCCCATTCTAGATAATGTACTATTTATTATCCTAGTAGTTGTTGTCTTGCCATTTGTTCCAGTAATAGCAATTACAGGTATATTTTTAGGATTGTTATTATACATCATATTAATAATATCACTGCCAATATTCCTACTAATACCCTCAGCTGGATATGAATGCATTCTTAAACCTGGCGCTGCATTAACTTCAAGTATAGCTCCATTATCCATTAATGATTTACTAATATCTGTTGTACAAACATCTACACCGCATATATCTAATCCTATAGCCTTAGCTGCCCTTACGCATATTTCTTTATTTTCTTCTGAAATAACATCTGTATAATCTACGGCTATTCCTCCGGTAGATAAATTTGAATTCTTTCTTAAAAATAATTTTTCTCCACTTTTTAATACTGAAGTTAAATTATAATTATACTTACTCAAGTTCCTTTCTAATTCATCATCAATTCTAACCTTAGTTAAAGGTTTTTCATGATCTTCTCCTCTAAGCTCATCATTATTTAATTCATCAATAAGCTCTTTAATATTTTTTTCTCCATCTCCAATTACAAATGGTGGAATTCTTTTTGAGACTGCTACAACTTTATATCCAACTACACAAACTCTGTAATCATCACCCTCATAGTATCGTTCAACTATTATGTCTTTAAACTGCTCCGTTAACTTTTGATAGTATTTTAATAATTCCTTTTCATTAGTTATTTTTAATATAACTCCTCTTCCCTTGCTACCAAACTCTGGCTTTAAAACAACAGGATATCCTATTTCTTCTGCAGTTCTCAATAAATCAATAACATTGCTTACCTTCTCACCTCTTGAAACGGGCAAATTTTGTATCCTTAATAATTCTTTTGTTAATAGCTTATCACAGGAAATATCAGCAGATACGCAACTTGTAGTATTAGTGATTGCTGATTCTATTATTCTGCCTTGCTTTCCATATCCAATTTGATAGAATCCACTATTAGCCATTTTAAGAACTGGTAATCCAACCTTTTTAGCCGCATTACAAATTTCTAAAGCACTAGGCCCAATAATTTCTTCTCTAATTATAGATTTTATTATGTTTAATCTATCATTAAAGCTAATTTTTTTATTATCTATAAGTGAATTAATAATATCCACAGCTAACTTTGCAACTTCAATTCCTGCCTTTGGATACTCATATTGATATACTACTATATATCTATCACCTTCAATTTCTCTAGCTTTCCCATATGCTACATCTATTCCTAAAATATTTTGTATAGCAATAATAATATGTTCGCAAATATGAGCTAAATATGTTCCTTCCTTTAATCTCTTTACAAATCCCCCTTCTTCATCTATTCCACATCTATGGGTATTAAGAATTGGAATCATTTCTACCAAGTTTTTATTAAAGTCTTTAATATCCTTACTAGGTGTCTCCGAATATCCTTCCAAATCTACATCTAGTTGTATGCACTTTTTATGGGAATGTATATTTCTTCCTGCATAAACAGTACTATTTACGATTTTCATAAAAATCCTTATCCTCCTCAAACGGTACCTTATCTAGTAAATTGAATCTATTACCCTCTTTTAATACATGAAGTTTTACATTAAACATGCTAAGAACTTCATCACTATATTGCTCTGATACATTACTATAATCAATTGAGCTTCCATCTATAAAATATACAGCACCTGATCCAATAACTTCTGCAGTTCCTTTATCACTTACTATTATTGCTGTATCTTCATCTATTCCTATCCCCAATACCTCAGGATTTTGAGCTATAGCGGTTAATAATCTTCCTATTCTTCCTCGTTGAGCAAAATGTTGATCAATTATTATATTATTTACTAACCCTAAACCTGGAGACATCTTTAAAGTACATTTATGTGGTGATTCATCATCTTCACCTTGGACTATCATTGTATCACTCATAACAGATGCTCCGGCTGATGTTCCAGCAATTAATCCTCCGCTAGTACAAAGTTCTTTTATCGCATTATATACTGGGCTTCCCCCTATCATACTAGTTATTCTTAATTGATCTCCGCCAGTAAAGAATAGTAAATTTGCATTATTTATTAATTCTACATTCTCTTTATTAAACGCATCTTCTCTAGTACTAATATCAAGTTTATCTATATTTTTAATTCCCAACTTAGAAAATACATTTTTATAATTTTGATAACTTTTTTCTGGATATTGTGTTGCTATGGTTGCTATTATTAATTTTTCTTTTTCTGGATCTATATACTTTGCTACTCTTTTTAATATTTCTTTATCACCTTTTTTATCCTCAGCTCCTCCGATTATTATTAAGTTACCACTTACCTTTTCGCTCAATTTATCACCTCAAATCACATATTTTTTATTTTATCCAATCATATAAAATATATTCAAAAATAATAAAAGGCTATTGCAAAGTATATGCAATAACCTTTTATTATTTTTGAAACCTTATTAAAATTTACATTTTCCTGGTATTATTAATTTTTTACCTTCAATTAATGATTCTGGACCTTCTAATTCATTAATTTCAATTAATGAATCCATTGTAGTATTATATTTTTTAGCTAAATCCCAAAGTGTATCACCTATATTAACCACATATATTGTTACTGAAGCTTTTTTACATTCCTTTTCTTCCTCACCCTCAACAATATCAACTATCCATTCTTTATTAACTTTATAACACACCTTAACTAATACAGATAGTGTAGCTCTTACTCCGATTGTGTTAGCTTCAACAGTAGCATCTAAGTTTTCTAGATGAACTTTGCATAAAGCAACCATATCTGGTTTTGTACCTTTTAAATCAATTACTGACGTAAATGGAATTTCTCCATTACACATGTCTATTTTGCAATCATCATCAGTTGTTTTATAAAGAACTGATGTTTTTATCATACCTTCAATTTTTATTTTATCTTCTTCAACTGTCTTATCTGTTATAACTGGGCATCCTGTAGCACATACTACACATCCAATTTTATCATTTTCGTCCTTAGGATATAAATTGTCTTTTATTATTAATTCTGATGTAACTATTCCATGAACTAATCCTATTTCATAATTCTTTTTACTCAACTCTATTGATTTAGTTGGTGAATAAGCATCTTTAATTACATCAACAATATCTTTAGATATAACTTTAATAGTTCCTTTAATCATAAATTCAACATTTACAACTCTATTTTCACCTAAATCATCAGCATTTATTATACTATCAGAATTTACTATATCTATTTGATGAGATGTCATCATTTCACTATTTACTCCAATAGCTTCTTCTTCCTTTGATAAGTAAATATCATCTTGTAGTAAGAATATATCATTTTCATCTTTTCCTTTGCATAATACCTCTATCTTACAATAGCATCCAAAATATATTTTTCCATCTCCAAGTTTAACTTCTTTTTTGTGTAAGTTCATAGAGCTTTTTAATATTTCACTAATTTCCGGCTTATCCATTGTTACTTTTATCATAGATTTTCCCATTAATTCTATGTCTTTTTCACACTTTATCTGATTCATCTCTTCGCTTTTTCTCTTAATTTGTATATCATCTCGTCCTTCAATCTCTTTAACGAATTCAAATTCTTCAACTTTATAAAGTTGCCACTTAGTTGTCCTTATTCCATCAATAGCAATCTTACGTTCATTCATAATACTAGCTTGAATATGTTCTATTATGCACTCAACTTCACAAATCACTTTATGTTCTTCATTATTAAGATCAAGATAGTCTGCGAACTTTTCTGATAAACAAACTGAGTTTATACTAGTTACTTTACTTTCATCCTCTGATAAATACATAACAGAATAATTTATTTGACCTTCTATCATTATTTTATCCGCTAATGTTTCTTTATTGGTAATAGTAGCTTTAGCTTCTACTCCTAATATTTGATATACATCTGGATGAGAATCTTTTATTAAATATTCACCCTTTAGTACATTATTTGTAGCACTTTCTCTTAGTAATTGTTCGTTTTGAATACCTTCTTTAACAACATCTATCTGAGACATCATATCCCTCCTTATAGTATAACTACTATAATTTATATTCTCTAAATATATATTTATTCTAATATGTATTAACTGTTTACTAATTTTTATAAAATATATTTACCAATTATTTTACAATTATTTTAGTTATTTCCATTTTAATGCATTTTTTGTCGAATTTTAGACCATTTTTAAAAAAAATTTATTTTTTTTAAATAAATTGTTGACTTTATTATAAATATGTCATATTATAAAGATGGTTATTGACCATATAACCTCTCATAAATTCTCAATACCCTTTTATACCATAGTTGAAAGATGGATACCCGCCATCTTTCTTTTTTTATTTCTTTATAAATATATTAATAAAAGTTAATTTTTAGAAATAAATTTAAAATATTTTTAAATAAAATAAATAAGAGCTTCGAAATCTTTCGAAGCTCTTATTTATACTGCATAATACAATGATACAGTTTTAGTCAAAACATCTGAATAGCTATAAGTTACTGTTCTTTGGGTGTCACTTTCCAATCTTACAACAAAAATACTAGGATGAACACTTTCAATTACTCCATCATTTACAAGTATCTTCTTTCTTCCACCATTAGCTTTTAGTGTCACCTTTTCGCCTACGTGATTTTCAATATCTTTTCGTATGTTGGCTAAGGTTCTATTCTTTTCCATATGACCACCATCTTTCTAATTTTATTATAAAGCTTTTTAGCACTTTTGTCAAATAAAACCAAATATTTTAACACTTACCAGTTGCATTGTCAATGTAAACTTTTTCTTTTTTTACACAATTTATCGCATCTATTAATTATTATTGCATTTTTTCTTATTTTTTATTCATTTATTAATGCATATATTGGGGCAAAGATTTAAAAACAAACATACTATAGATTGTATTAATATATTTATTAGGAGAATAAAATGGTAATAGGTGATACCGTAGTTAGAAAGTCTTACGATAAGGATATAACATTTAAAATAATAGATATAAAAGAAGTAGATGGTAAAACTATATATATTCTCAAAGGAATTAGCATAAGAATAATTGCTGACTCACCTGAAACTGACTTAGAACCTGTTGATGTTGATTTTATTGGAGAAAAAGAAAAAATATTAAACAGCCGTGTTAATGAAGCTATTAAAAAAGCTGTTAATACTCGTTCTGGATCATCAACTAAAAATAATTCGATATTATTGTCTAGGGGAAGTAAAAATCAAAAAAACACTCCCAATAAAGATTTAATGTTTGGACGCCCCGGAAAAATTCTTCACATTGATGGAGATAGAGATTATTTAGAAACCTGTCTAAAAGTATATAAACAACTTTCATTAGATGCAGTTGGACGTGCCATTTCAGAAAAAGAGCAAGCTGATCATGTTGTAGATTTAGTTAAAGAAATTAAACCTGATATAGTTGTATTGACTGGACATGATAGTGTGCTAAAGGAAAGTAATGATTACTTAGATTTAAATAATTATAGGAATTCAAAATACTATATTGATGCTGTTAAAGCCCTTAGAAATTATAATTCTAGCTATGATGAATTAGTTATATTTGCAGGAGCTTGTCAGTCATGCTATGAATGTTTATTAGATGCTGGAGCTAATTTTGCTAGTTCTCCAAGCCGTGTATTAATTCATTGCCTAGATCCCGTATTCGTATGTGAAAAGATTGCTTACACAACTATTGATTCTGTTGTTTCAATAACAAATATAGTTGAAAATACTATTACAGGAATAAAAGGTATTGGTGGATTACAAACTCGCGGTAAATATAGAGAGGGATATCCTAAATCACCATTCATCTAAATATTTTAACAATTTAAAAGCCGGCTTTAAAAAGCCGGCTTTTAAATTGTATTATATTCATTTTTAAAATCATTTAAAAACTTTAGATATTCATCTTTTTCATTTATTATACTTTCTAACTTACTATCAAAAGTATTTTGTCCCCAGTTAACCTCATTATAATAGTATCTATTAGCTAACCTCCAATATCTTTGTGGAAACTGTAAATAAGCATATAATACATTATATTCACACTCTTCTAGCTTAGAAACCTCATTATAAGAATCTATTATAGCTTTTGCAAATTCCATATCCCATTTATTTCTCTTCAATACTTTTATCATAAAGTTTGAAATATCGAAAGTTCTTATTTCTCTCTTACAATAATCAAAATCTATTACACTAACAGAATTATCTTTTCCAAGTATAATATTATGATAAGTATAATCATGATGGCAGAATCCCTTTTCAATTTCAGCTTTTTCACATAACTTATCGTATTCTGATGACTTTAATGTATTTAGGGCCTTTTTTCCCATTTCTTTATAAAAATCCATTGATTTTAAATACAATAAATCAAAATCACTTTTCCTATTCTTTTTTCTAATCATATCTCTCATCTTATCTAGTGATTTTATTCTCTTTTCCATAAGACTTGGCCATCTTCCTAAATCGCTCTTTAACTTAGAATTTTCAGGTGGATCATATCCCTTAGATGCTTCATGTAGCTTTGCTAACGTTGCTGCAGCTATTTTTACTTCATCTATGTTATGAAAATCACATTCTCTTCCCTCTAACCATTCAGATAGAGTATATAAATCTTCATTTACTAATGCATATGGCTCGCCATCTATGTTTAAAAAATATCTGTCTACAGTATTAAATCCATTATTTATCAAATGTTCTTTAGCACCATAAACAAATAAAAGTTTTTGTGGCCCATAATTTATTTTTTTTAGACATCTCTCACCTTTATTAGTTTTCAAATAATAGATACCTTTATTAGCTTTTATTATATCTATTTTTATTTGAAATTGTCTTTCTATTTCAAATTCTCTCATCATATTCCTCACCCCCTTTATATTTATATGTATATATGTACTCTTTTATTAACATTTTTTATTTATTCTAATATAATAAATTATAACTATTTTGAAAGGATTAAATCATGAAAATTGGTATTGATGGAAGAGCCGCAAAATGGTATAGGGGAACCGGTATAGGAACCTATGCCTATCAGCTTATAACTAATTTAAGCAAATATGATGATTCAAATCAGTATCTTACTTTCATTCCTAAAGATTCTGATTTAAATCTTGGAGATAATTTTTCTATAGAGTACACACTAGACTCATCTAACAATAACTTTTGGGATAATGTAAAAGTTCCTAATTTATTAGACAACTTTAATATGGAACTATATCACGTTCCTCAAAATGGTGTAGGCCTTTCAGACAATATTAATTGTCCTAAGACTATTACATTACATGATATAATTCCACTAAGAATGCCTGAAACTGTAAGTGATCGTTATCTAAGAATATTTAATGACGAAATGCCAAAAATATTAAATAATTGTGATGGAATAATAACAGTTTCTGAGTTTTCTAAATTAGATATAGCTAATGAATTTAATTTTCCACTTGAAAAAATATTTGTTACTCCTTTAGCTGCTGAAGATATTTATAGACCAATAAATAGAGCTTATTGCAAAAATATAATAAAAGATAAATATCGTATCAGTGATGATTTTATATTATATGTTGGCGGATATAGTCCTAGAAAAAATATTATTGGCATTATGGAAGCATTTTCTCTATTAAAGGATAATCTAAAAAGAGATTTAAAGATTGTTATCACAGGTAAAAAAGGATTTTCATATGAACGTTATAAAAATCGTGCTATAGAGTTAGGAATCAGTAAATCAGTGATTTTTACAGATTTTATTCCGCTTGAAGATTTGCCTCTATTTTATAATGCTTGTGAATTTCTAATTTATCCATCATTTTATGAAGGATTCGGACTTCCTCCATTAGAAGCCATGGCTTGTGGTACTCCTGTAATTGCTTCTAATGTTACATCAGTTCCAGAGGTATGTAAGAATTCTGCAATCTTAGTTAATCCTAATGATGTTAATGAATTGTCTTATTCAATGGAACGTGTATTAACAGATAGCTTTTTAAAACTAACAATGATTGAACGTGGATTGCTAACAAGCAATAAATATTCCTGGAAAAATACTGCTCTAAATACTATAGAAGCCTACAGAAATATAATTGAGTTTTAATTTATTTCTAATATATTAGATTGTTTATTATCTATATTTAATAAGAGTTATGCTAACGCATAACTCTTATTATTTTTTCTTTATTCTAAATTTTTATTTATATTTCTTAATAACTCACTTCTAAAAGTATCAATTTCAATCTTATCCTTAAATCTACTCAAAAATACTTCATAATCCCATGCCTTTTGTTTTAAATAATAATCTTTAGTAATATTAATAAAATCTCTTGGGTAATTTAACATTGCATATATTACCTCTCTCTCCTTATCTGATATCTCAGAAATACTACTATAATCATTTATTATTTTATTAACTATTTCTTTATCATAAACATAATTTTTTATTACTTTTATAATAAAGTTGTATATATCTATTGCTTTGATATCTATCTTACAGTAATCAAAATCTATCATATTAACTTTATCTTCATCTATTATAAAATTATGATGAGCTAAATCTAAATGGCATATAACCATATTTTTAATATCAGAATAAAGCTCATTATAAGAACTCTCGGTTAATAAATTTATACTTTTATTCAAATCATTTTTCGCCTTAGATACATTATCTAAAAATAATGAATCAAATTCATTCCTATAGCTAAATTTACTTATAACTCTCTCTGCCTCTGTAATAAAACATAAATCATTTAAAAATTCATATATTAAATTTCTAGACCTATTTAATATAATATCCTCTTTAGTTAAATTTCCTGTTATATTTATTGATGCATTATGAAAATTTGCTAAAGCCTTTGTACACCATTCCACCTCAACTGGATTTGTGAAAGTCGCTTCACGACCATCAATCATATCCAATAATACATATGACTTTCCTTTCCACTCTGTAATTATATCTCCATTAGAGTTTACGCAATATTGAAGTATATACTTATCCTTTTCTTTTATTATATTTAAAGTTTTATTTATAAAGTTTATTCTATCTAGTGAGGAATTAGTGATTTTTAATATTTTTTTACCTTTGTCTGTAAATAAAACAAATACTTTTCTTAACGGAATAATATCATAAACCTTAACTCCAAGCTTATTAAAAAACTCTTCGCTTAAATCATAGCTACACAATATTATCTTATCTATATATCTGAACTTATTCATTTCACTCCTCCATTCATAAAAGTTTAGTACCATCTATCTTTTGAGCAATATCAATTTCCTTTATCCATTCTTCCTCACTAAATCTCTCTCTGTCTTCTTTCAATTTTAATAAGGTCTTAATTGATTCAATGGGGTAATTTGATAATACAGTCATGTAGTCTATACTATCTCTATTTAAGTTTGATTTATATGCAAAATCATTTATCAACTTAGTAATATCTCCCTTATAACCTCTTTTTTTTAATCTTTTTATATAGTTATAGCAATCATGCTCAACCATATTATAGGAGATATATCTTGTGGTTCTTATGCTAATTGTCAATCCATCTTTTTTTAGACTTCCTTCATCCACTCGTCCTAAGCATATATCATAATTATTCATACTCCTTATTATTATTTTTAAGTACTCATCTTCATCTAAAGCATTTAATGATTCATTAGCTCTATTTAGTATCTTATTTCCTTCCTCTATAATAAATAAATCAAAATCATTCTTATTATATTTATCTTCAAAAGATCTTATCATTCTTAAAGCTTTTTTAGTTTGGACAATAAATGATTCCACTTCTTTTCCTATAGAACTTTCAATTCTAGGAATCATATTTATTTTTTTCCCTTTTAAAATTTTTTGCACTTCAATTATTAAAGATATTTGACTTTCTGTATCCCAAATATACTTTTTCTTATTTCCCTTAGGAAAATTTTCTTCTCCAACAATAATTCCATTACTATTTAAAAACTCTAGTATATCCAAACACCATTCACTCTCCTTAATTGAAATACTCTTCTAAAAATTCTTCTCTATAATCAATATCTTCTAGATATCTATTAATTTTTTCTATAAAAAAATCCTCTCCCCAAGGTTGTTGCTCCCAATAGTATTGAATTCCAACTTGCCAAAATACTTGTGGGAATCTAATAAATTCTCTTATTAATTTTAATTCTTCATCATATATATTATTACTTTTACAATAATTATTTAAAATTAAATTGGCCTTTTCTTTACTCCACTTACCATCCTTCATGGCTCTAATTAATAATGAAGATACATCATGTAAATGAGTATCTAAAATACAATAATCAAAATCTATTACATTAAACTCTCCATTCTCATCAACTAAAATGTTATGATGTGCGAAATCATGATGACAAAATCCTCTTTTCATTACTTCTTTGTCCATTATTTTTATATAATTACTTTCTTTAAGACCTTTAATTGCAATTTTTCCTCTCTCTATTTCAGCTTCTATATTATCTAAGTATATATAATCAAATTTAGATTTATATGCTTTTTGAGATATTCTATTTTTAAAATCTAATATCTCATTGCATCGTGTTTCAAAAACCTTTATCCAAGAATACCATCCTATTCTAGGATTCATCTCTCTATTTAATGTAAATCCAGAACTACATTCATGAAGTTCTCCAAGTTTTTTTGATACAGCCGCCAATTCTACTGGATTATTATAATTACTTACTCTAGATGGTATCCATTCTGTTAGATATGCATAGTTGTTTCCTAATTCTATATATTCTCTACCTTGATTATTCTTTAATATATTAGGAACCTTGTTAAAGTTTCTCATTTGCAAATGTTTAATTGCAGATAAAATAAAATAAAAATGTCCAAAATCATATTTAATTATCTTTATTGCATAATTTTTGTTTTCACTTTCCAATTTATAACTATTTTTAACCTTTTCAAGTGATTTTATTTTTATTTCATAATTAGATTCTATAGAGTTTTTTAGACTTTCTGTATCCATAACTAACTCCTAAAGTTTTATTCTATTCATTATATGAAATTACATATTTCATTGTGTTTACTATCACACAAATTACTTAATTATAATATTTATAATATTATAGGTTTTTTAGGAGGCGTTACGCTTTGAAATTTTCAATAGATGCTAGGGGGATTAATTTATATAAAGGATCTGGTATAGGTACTTATACTGAAAATCTTCTTAGAGAACTTCTTAATATAGATACTAAAAATAATTATTCTATTTTTTGGACTGGAGAAAATTACGAAGATTACAAAAAAGATAATTCAAAAATTATTTTTACATCAAAAAAGCACGGTACTTTTTATGAAAATTACTACTATCCAAACTATATAGAAGAAAATAACATAGATATGCATCACATACCTCAAAATGGCATTGGATTAAATGAATTGTATACATCACCAATAGTAGTAACTATTCATGATTTAATTCCCTATATCTTGCCTGAAACAGTAGGACGAGGCTATCTAGAAAGATTTTTAAGAGATATGCCTTTAATAGTACGTGATTCTAAAGTAATCTTAACTGTTTCTGAATATTCTAAAAGGGATATAATTAAATTTTTTCCTTTCGTTAATGAAGAAAAAATATTCGTTACTCCTTTAGCTGCCAATAAAAGTTATAAGCCACTAAATAAAACTAATTGTATTGAATATATAAAAAATAAATATAGTATTGATTCACCATTTATATTATATATAGGGGGATTTAGTACAAGAAAAAATGTAAAAGAGCTTATCATAGCTTTTAATAAAATTCAAAAATCATTAAAAAAGAATTATAAATTAGTTCTATGTGGATCAATAAGAGATGAAGGTATTAAGCTTCAAGAATTATGTAAAGAACTTTTAATGGATGATAAAATTATATTTACAGGCTTTGTTCCCGATGATGAATTACCTTTATTCTATAATGCTGCTGAAGTTTTTATTTATCCATCTTCATATGAGGGATTTGGACTTCCTCCACTTGAAGCTATGAGTTGTGCTACTCCTGTAATTACATCTAATTTAACCTCTATTCCAGAGGTAACTAAAGATTGTGCTATATTAATAAATCCATTTGACAAAGATGAATTAGCTTCTTCAATTCTTACTCTATTAAATTCAGAATCTTTGCTACAAGAATATAGCGAAAAAGGATATAATAATAGCTTAAATTTCACTTGGGAAAATACTGCTATTGCTACCTTAAAAGCCTATGAACATGTCTTTGAAAATACAAATAAATAAAAAATAAAGGTTATGAAAATTATTTCATAACCTTTATTTTAATTATTTTAATTTGTTGTAGTTGAGCTTGAAGTTAATGTTATAGTAGTATTCTGAGTTTTTCCATCTCTTATAAATTCAATATTTATACTGTCTCCCTCTTCTTTAGAGTTCTTGATTTCTTGTAACTCTTCAAATGTCTTAATTCTTGTTCCATCAGCCTTAACTATTAAGTCTCCACCCTTTAATCCTGCTTTTTCTGCTGGTGAAAATGCATTAACCTCAACAACATAAAGTCCTTGTTCCATGTTTAATTGCTTAGCCATACTTTCATCTATAACTCTTATTGATACACCTAAATTTAATATTGGTTTTGATAATGAATCAATCTTATCTTTTACATCATTAATAGGAATTGCAAATCCAATACCTTCAGCACCGTCACTTGCTTTTAATGTATTTATACCAATAACTTGCCCCTTAGTATTTATTAATGGACCACCACTATTACCTGAATTAATAGCTGTATCTGTTTGTATTAAATTTGTGCTAACTCCTGATTCTGTCTCAACACTTCTATTTAATGCACTTACTATACCTTTTGTTAATGTAGATGATAACTCCTTAGATAATGGATTTCCGATTGCTAATACTTCTTCACCTGGTTGTAATGCATCAGAATCACCTAATTCTACAACACCTGGAACTTCTATATCTTCATTTAGTTTTATCATAGCTACGTCTTGATCTGCATCATAGTTTACAACTGAAGCTGTTACCTCTCTACCATCACTTAATGTTACAGTAACTTCTTTTGCACCATCTATAACGTGATAATTTGTTAAAATATATCCATCATTATTTATTATAAATCCTGATCCCATTCCTTCAGTTTCTTGTTGGAACCATCCATTTACACTTTGAACTGATTTTGTAGATACCATAACAACTGCAGGAGATACTTTCTTATATATATCAACTGCAGATAATGCTGTATTATCTGTTGCAAATGAAACTGGGTCTGTAACTACAGTATTACTTGAACTATCGTTTCCTCCGCTCTTATCTGTTGCAAAGTAAGTAATTCCAGAACCAACTACGCCTCCACATAAAGAACATATAAGTGCTAATGCTATATATTTAGCAATTCCATTACCACCTTTTCTCTTTTTCTTCTTTTCTTTTTTTGGCTCCTCATTAAAAGTATGTTTTGTTTCATTTTCCTCAATTACTTGTGTTTCACTATAAGCTGCATCATAAATATTCTCATTATCCATATATACTAACTCCTTCTTTTTATTTATTTATTCTATACTTATAATATAACCACTCAATGTGTCAAATATATGACAATATAAAAATACTTATATAATAAAAAAACAGACATCTAAGTCATATACTTTCTTTATAGTCTCCAGTTAAAATACTAAAACTGTAACAATAAATGTGTATATGAAACTTTTTATGTCTGCTTTTGATTACTTTTTCTGTTCATCTATATCTTTTAACTTCTTAATAGTTTGCCTTATAGCATTTAGAACATTTTCTTTATCATTTAATGCTAAGAAATCTTTATCACAACTAGTCGTATATACAGTTGTTAAATCTTCACTTCCCAAGCTTCTTAATGGATCATCTTGATTTTTAGTAAGTAAATAATATGGAATGTCACTAAATACACCATCAACTTGACTATTACTTTTTCCTTTAAGAAGATTATTTAACTCATGATAAACTGCATTTGTATAATTTGACTTAGTTCTTAATGTTAAGAATTCATCTAAGTTACTCTCTAAAAGTCCAGATTCATAATCTTTTAAATTTACGTCTAAATTTAGCTTGTCCAGAAGCATTGTAAGACCACATCTTGAACCAATTCTTTCAATATTTCTTCTAAACTTAGTTATAATTTGACTTCTCTGATATTCTTTAGTCTGAACCTCTTTTTCATTAATTGGATCTATCATTATAGCAGCTGCTACTGAATCCTTAAACTGTTCTGCAAAGCTCGTTAATACAAGAGAGCCATACCCCTCTCCAACTATTATATAAGGCCCTGATAACCCTGCTTTTCTTAATAAAATTTTCAAATCTCTAGCTTGTTCTTCAGGGGTTCTTCCAGATGATCCATCACTATATCCGTACCCCTGTCTATTGTAAACGAAAGTTCTAACATTATCATTTTTCTTTAATTCTTCTACTATAGGAGTCCATTCCTCTAAAGTAGCACCCATATCTCCATCAAAAATAATAGTATAACTACCTTCCCCTTCAATTCTATAATCCAATCTTAGATCATCTACAGTAGTATAATTAACTCTTTTTTTTAATCTTTCCCCATCAATAAAGTTAACTACATTTTGAGTAACAACCCCAATAATTATTATTACGACAATTATCCCAGAAATTATTTTAAATTTATCCTTAGGACTTCTTTGCCTCTTCATATTTACTGATCGTACTCCATTTGAATACGGCAAAAACTTCATTTTATTTCTCTCCCCATACTTTCTTATATGCAATAAATATTACTATACTTAAGATTTTCAAATTACATAGACTTATTTTATAGAAATTTAAATTATAATATTAACTATTTAATTTTAAATTAGGTTTTGCATTTAAATTTAAATCACTAATTTTTCCATTAACAAAGTTAAAGTAAGCTGCACTTCCAATCATAGCAGCATTATCAGTACATAAAATTGGTGCTGGGAATAATACTTCTATTCCTCTTTTTGAAGCCTCTTTAATAAGAGTCTCTCTTAAGCTGGAATTAGATGCAACCCCACCTGCAATAGCAATTGTCTTAACATTTCTCTTCTTACAAGTTAATAATACATTTTCTTTCAATACATCTATAACTGCATGTTGGAATGATGCTGCAACATCAGCTTTATTTACTTCAATCTCTTGCATTTTACATTTATTTAAATAATTAAGAACTGCTGATTTTACTCCACTAAATGAGAAATCTAAAGTTTCTTCATGAAAATTAGCCTTTGGAAATACTATAGCCTTTGGATTTCCTTCTTTCGCTAACTTATCAATCTTAGGTCCTCCTGGATATCCAAGTCCTAAAGCTCTTGCAACCTTATCATAAGCTTCTCCAGCTGCATCATCTCTAGTCTGACCTATTACTTCATAATCCCCATAGTTTTTAACATGTACTATAAAAGTATGACCACCTGATACTACTAAAGATACAAATGGTGGCTTTAACTCTTTATGTTGTATATAATTAGCACAAATATGTCCTTCAATATGATTAACTCCTATTAAAGGTTTCTTAGTAGCAAATGATAATCCCTTTGCAAATTGTAATCCAACTAGTAATGCACCTACTAATCCTGGACCATATGTAACACCGATTGCATCAATTTTATCTAAAGTAACATTAGCTTCTTTAAGGGCCTCTTCAACTACTCCACTAATAGCCTCGATATGCATTCTTGAAGCCACTTCTGGCACTACTCCACCATATTTTTTATGTGTATCTATTTGAGAAGCAATTACATTAGATAACACTTCCCTCCCATTAACAACAACTGCCGCTGAAGTTTCATCACAACTTGATTCTATAGCTAAAATATATTTATCTTCCATCTATTTTTACCTCTTCTTTTTACTATATAACACCAAAATGTATTATAACGTAATCATAAAACATAATCAAACTATTACTTGTTAATATAAATTTGCTCATGTATAGTTTAAATATAATAAAATCTTAATTTAGATTATATACTCACGAGTAATTATATACTTTTAAAAACTTTTATTCACTATTTTTTATTTCATTTTATGGATTTTTAAGGATTTTTTAATAATTTTTTTATTATTTTAACCCTACTACAATAATTATTGCCATTATTATTTTATCTTATATCATTTTATTCTTAATATTATGGGGAGAGACAATATATGAAACCTTATGCAAAAGTAATAGTTTTAGGATCACCTATAACTAAATCAAATTTCAAATTACATAATAAAGATGGAAGAGCAATATTACCTTATAATACAGGAAAATCTCATGATAAATATGCATTATACGAAGAAGAAATAGCTTATCATGCCAGAAATCAAAATCCTGATATAGTATTTTATGAATCTCTTATTGCAATATTAAAAGTTTATTATAAAAGCGAAAAAAGACATCCTGATACAGCTAATATAACTAAAAGCATATTTGACGGTATTGAAAAGAGTGGATTAATAGTTAATGATGCTCAAATTCGAAGAATAATAGTAGAAGAATTTTACGACAAAGAAAATCCAAGATTTGAATTAGAGCTATTTGGAGAAAGTGAATTTTCAGTTTCATATTCCATTACTCAAAAAGAATCTCCAGATGAAAAAAGGATTTATTCATCATTAAAAAAATCAGTAAATTCTACTGTAAAATCTTCAAAAACAAAAAAAATAATAGAAGATACTAATAATTCTATTGCATCAACAAATAAATGCTCTATTTGCAACAATATTTTAAAAGATAATAATTATATAAAAGCTGATAAAGGGAAAACTCTTATTTGTAAAAATTGTTTTAATAAATTATTTTAAGGAGGTTATTGATTATGAAAAATAAATATGTATTTTTAGGTGATAGTTTAATATTTGGATATGGTGTTAAACCTAAAGATAATTGGGTCAATAAACTTAAAAATACTTATGATTTAGATATATATAATAAAGGTGTAAATGGAAGTACATCTACGGATATGCTTGTTAGATTTCAAAGAGATGCTATTGATAACTGTCCTAATATTTTATTTTTAATGGCTGGAACAAATGATTTACTTTCTAATAGATCCGTAACTTCTATTGTTAACAATATTGAAATAATGATTAAAGAAGCATTATTAAACAATATAAAAGTACACATAGGAATTCCTCCTAATATTATTCCTGAAATGGCAAATAAACTTTTCATGAGATGTGATACTTATGATTATTGTAAAGAAAGTCTGCCTTTATTACGTAATGAATTATTAAATCTTTGTAATTCTTATTCTTTAAAATATATAGACTTTTATTCCATAACAGAAAATTCAAAACAATTATCTAACTTATACCTTGATGGAATTCATTTTAATCCTAAAGGCCAAGATCTGTTATTTGAAGCCGCTAAAAAACTCTTTAACTAAATTGTTCGTTACGTGGAAGCGAAAAAATGAAATATTTATTTTCCAGTA